>JGI24159J19872_10001700_pt1 | contig 24884 bp, 12 predicted proteins | sample Ectturendosymbi4_FD_19872 | JGI IMG/M metagenome (IMG submission 19872)
TGGTGTAAAGTCTGAGAGCCATTCTTGCCATAAATCAGCATATTAACTTCACGAGTAACAGTCGATCCATCTAGCTAGTTTGATGAAACAGACAAGCGCCAGTTGAAAAATTACCGGCAAAAGTGTGTAACTGGAATCGTTCCAATCACGAACAATTCAGGATTAGTTCGGGCGTAACGTGAAGCAGGTTTCATTCGAAAACGGCGGTGCTCCATTCGTCCCTCGTGCTGTCACGGGCCAATGTCTTGCTCAGTTCCAACACGCCTTCGTTCCTTGGTCAACAGCTTGGTTGCAAGACAACAGCGGCTTTGTTGATCAACGCTTCTCAGCACGACACGCCCGGCGTTTACCTAAATCAATGTCGATTCTGGTTTGTTGTCATTGGCAACGCGAATCCCGCGACGCAGCCTCAGCTCAACACCCCGTCGAATGAATGACGTCAGTCGGAGCTGATTGACCGCAGTGGCAAACACTGCACAGCAGAATGCCCCGAGTGAAGTCAAGTTGGACTGCATCTTCGTACAGTATTGAATATGTAGTTAAAATGGCAAGCTATGATGACCATGATGAACTCCAGTATAACGCAATGGTTAAACAAATAACACACTCCGGTGAATGGCAAGAAACAGTAATTCCCGTCATATTTTATTTTAAGATTTGTTTTACATGCCAAAAACGTTGACAGCATATTTTCTGCAATAGTGCTGCAACAAAGTTTTGTGGCAACGTAATTTAATCAAATATATTTAGCAGCTTACACAAACAAAAATATCAAGTGAGTATGGTTGAAGTTGCGAGCAGTGAAACTCTCCCTTCCTTTGTGAAGAGACCTATCCGACACCAGTGGATTCCATGATTTGTTTGATATGCATGCATTTTTCTCATTTTCGATAAAAATATGTTTTCAGAAAGTTTCAAAGAAAGCATTTGGAACACAGGGGTCTCCAAACTTTTTTGTCCGAGTCAAGGTCGTTTTTGGGATATCGAAATCTCTTGCAAGTTTCGGCACTTCGATACCATTTTCATCATTGAATGAAACAACGATGTCATACTTTTTCCATAACGGGATACTGCTTCGTTTGTTCGACAATTTACGCACTGGTCCACCAAGACTATCGATCAAACTGACTACAGTCGCAACAAGCCGTTTAAAGTAGCCTATAGCAAAACTCATTTAACGATTTGCTTTGAGTGGTACTGGGGAGCAATCCTTAATGTCATTTGTGAGGAATTTGCCCCGCTAGAACGGCGATTCGTGACTGATGGCGCGGTGCTGATTAGTGCTGATTAGAAGTTGACGTGTTACCGTTTTGTTCTGTGCTTCTCAGTCGTGAAGCGATTGCACCAGCCCGTGGTCTAGTGGAAGTGCGTCCACTTCGGTGAGGGTTCGACTCTCAGCCGGGTCTTACCAAGCCCTTGTAAATTGGTAATGCAACCTTCTTACCAGGCGCACGGTGTTCGGAAGAGCTGCAGGCACTCACACAGAAAAAAACGAGTAAATTGAAACCAGACATTGTACAAACTCAGTCGTGGTGCTACAAGATCATTGTATTTATAAAGCGCCAACAACAAACCACCATATTAAACAGTCGTGAAGCGACGCTCAACTGTTAAGTGGTCTTTTGACTTTTATTCATTCGTCGTTATTTATCGTTTCTTTACTTCTTGTTTTGCTCAAATGTGTTGAAGTTCAACTCATTAAAACCTAACGTTAAACGCCTCAATAGGCCTGCTTCTGTGACATCATCGTTACGTCACATCTGTCACGGATCAACGATTCGCCGCTTAACTGCGTTCAAATTCGGTCATAGAAGATTTGTGTGGCGGCTCCACATAGCCAAGCTTACACTACGTCCAAACTGCAAAGAAAACTTGCAACTGTTGTTATAAACCAGGGGCCTCCAAACTTTTTTGTCCGAGGGCCACATAAGCTTTTACACAATAGTCCCAGGGCCGGACATCTTGCGTAATGTCTTTGTTTCCGGGTATGTTGCATATTGCCAAATCAATGAACTTCCGGAAATTTATTCTTTTTTCATTATTGACAAAATGTCTGCGCGGGCCGGATTAAACGGCTTCGCGGGTCGGATTTGGCCCGCGGGCCGTAGTTCGGAGAGCACTGTTATACACGAACAAAATATTCCGAGGGGACCGACGGAAAAGCGTCACTATAGGCGAAGTGACGATATAGATGAAGTCGTTGTAGCCGAACTCTAATGCACGTTAAAGATAGATTATTTGCCGGAACCGGAGGGGAGACGTCGTCATAGGGGAGGCGAACTGTCGTTAATAGAGCCGAGGTCGTTATAGGCGAATTCTACTGTATCAGTAAATACACGTGGCACTCAATTCGTTGGTAAGCGGTGTGAAATACGACTTTAATACTTAATTGAGCCTTTTTACAAATTGCACGCGCTTCTTGTCATGGTCGGACTGAGCAAAAGAAGCGCAAGGTGACGCAATGGCCCGGCAGCTGCACCTTCCCAATGGCCTGTCCTTTGCAAGCGGTTGCCACAGCAATCCAATCAAATCCAGTGGGTCAAAACTTTCAGTGTCGCTGCCATAGTTCACCTAGTTTAATAAGATTCATTTTTAATGTATCATGCTAACCAATTCAAGGGACTGATTAGATGAACGACGATTGATCAAAAACCATAACACATAGCTGTACATGTTCACCACAGCAAGGAAAACGCTTATACCTATCGTTAATGCGATTTCAAAGCATATCAAAGTGGACTGGCAACTAACTAAAAGCACTAAAACAGTTTAACTTCTTGAAAAGAGGTGAGATAGGTTTCTAGGTGCGTGTGCAACAGCTGAGAAGTGTTCCATTTCATTTTGAGCTGCTTAAAACAGTCACGATAGAATCCTCGGAGACATTCGTAGAAGATAAACAAATACCTCGAGATACAATTTACGGTATACTGTCGCTTAGTTCTATCAACTTTTACTTTGGGCTCAGTTAGCTCCCTCCTCTTCTGTGGGTTTCACACAACAGTACCACAGTCACAGCTTGGACTGGATGATGTTGCCCAACTTACCCCTGAATGTGAGTTCAAGCACGCTGCGGAGAAGCCTTAAGTTTTGGGTATTTTGATTATTACCAAAATATTTGAGAAGCTGTGTTTTCAACAAACTCATATTAGTTACACTTTCCGTTGCTAAGCCTATTCGTAGGTAAAACAGGTTTTCATGAAAGCTGTTGCTGTATTTTATTTGTTGAAATTGTTTTATTCTTGGGAAGGAGCTTTATGAACTAACAACAATAAAATTAGTCTTAATCAGAACGATGCTACTTTAAATTATGTTGATAAGCGCTGAAAAATCGTCCGAGTTCAGCGCTCGTTGCAACTGTTGCGATCGGAAAGCCCGAGCGGCAAGTGCGCAAAGCTTCACACTGTGGCAGCAAGCAACAATAGAGATCATCTGCCATTGATCACTCTTCGCGTTCGCCAGGGGTGGCCAACAGGTCGATTGCGATCGACTGGTCGATCGCCGAGTCTCAGCTGGTCGATAGCGCTCGATTTTGCATTGAATTAACAAGATACCTAGAAAGAACATTTTCCAGTCAATATTCCAGACCCGCTGTAGTAAGAGTTGTAGCTGCTGCTTTTAGTGTCAGTGATTGAGCAATCTTTGTTGCAGTCAAACCTTGCCTACAACATGAGCGCTTTAAAGAGAAGGAAGACATATTACTTCAATGAAAAATGGGAGCTTGACTACTTCTGTATTATGATAAATGAGAATTGCACCTGTCTTATCTGTAATGCTTCCCTTGCTTTGCCCAAGAAAGGAAATCTTGAAAGACACTTTATGACACGCCATGCCAAATACAACGCTGATTATCCCCTTGGAAGTGAAGCAAGGAAAATGAAAGTTAACGACCTTAAATCAAATGTACACGGACAGCAAAGAGGCCTAAAAAAATTTTGTACTTCGTCAAGAGCTACTACTATAGCCTCATTCAAAGCAAGTTTTTTCTTGGCAAAAAAAGGAAAAGTATTTTCAGAAGGGGAGTTGCTGCAAGAGTGCTTTCTAGACATTTCCGATAGCCTTTTTCAGGATTTCCGTAATAAACGTGAAATTAAAAGTGCTATCAAAGAGCTACAACTGTCAAGAGACACCGTAATGAGAAGAATAGAGAAGATGAGTGAAGATGTTGCCCACCAACTTTGCAATGATTTTAATACCTGTGCGTGTTTTTCATTGCAACTTGACGAATCGACAGACATCAGGGACGCTGCACAGGTTATTGTGTTCATTCGTATGGCTTTTCATGATTGGAGCATTAAAGAGGAAGTGCTTGGCATCATAACTTTGAAAGAAAGGACGAGAGGCATAGATATTTTCAATGCATTTAAAAGCTATTGCTTTGAAATAAAGTTGCCTCTGTGGAAGTTAGTGTCAGTTACAACAGATGGAGCAAGATCAATGGTCGGCAGTGTAAACGGTTTCATTGCCTTGTGCGAAAAAGATGATGATTTTCCGGATTTTTTAAAGTACCATTGCATAATCCACCAACAAGTTGTGTGCAGCAAACGATTAAACACAAAAGAGGTAATGGATATTGCATTCAAAATTGCAAATTCAGTTGGAGCGAAACCTCTTCGGCGCCGTCTTTTCAGGCAGGAATTCGAGGGACAAGAGCTTCTGTTACACACTGACGTAAGATGGCTCAGTAGTGGCAAATTTCTTCAAAGGTTCCGAGATCTGTTGCAAGAAATCAAAGCTTTTCTTCAAAATAGAGGTGACAACTATGCCAAGTTAAATGATTTAGTTTGGAAGAGTGACTTGGCTTTTCTCGCTGATTTTACTGGCAGATTAAGTGCCTTAAATTTGCAGTTACAAGGGAAGAGCAAACCGCTGATTGAATTGATCAGTGCTATTGGTGCGTTTAAAATGCAAATCCCTGCATTGATCTCCGACCTTGAAGAAAAACGGTTTGAGTTTTTCCCAAACATCAAAGACCATTTGCAAAATCATCCGGTTAGTGTTTGGAACCCCGAGAAGTATGTTGCTGAAGTAAACATGGTTTCTGATGACTTTGATGTTCGATTTAGAGATTTTCAAAAAATCGAAGAAATAGTTGCATACGTATCATATCCGTTCAAGTCGGATTTGAACGTATCTAGTGTTTCTCACCAAATCAGTCAAGTATTTTCATTGGAAAGAGGTGCAGTAGAAATGGAAATGTTGGCATTGAAAGCTGACGTGTTTCTGAAGGCTCGGTCATGCGAAAACGATTTCTGGAGAGCTGTTGGGACAAAATACTGCAATATCAAAAAATGTGCGGAATACATCCATTCGTGTTTTGGTTCAACGTACTTATGTGAATCTGCATTTTCATTTATGAACGTAATCAAAACAAAACATAGTGCTGTGCTTACAGACGACGACCACTTGGGCGACTGCCTAAAGCTGTCTTTGACAGGATACACGCCTAAGTACGAAAAGCTGGTGAACAGTGTGATGACTCAAACATCTCACTGACTCATTTTGATAAAGTAAAAAGAAAACTGTTGAACGTTGTTTTCGTGTACTATTGTGAAGTGCTTTAACCGAAACATTAAAATACGGCTTTCGATGGTAAATGTGTGGTAAATACAAATCCATTTATAGGAACAATGTTGCATTTTATGACATTTTGTATTTGTGACTTTATTACCGACCGGTCGATCGCGAGTTATCAAAATTTTTCTAGTCGATCCCAGTCGAAGACAAGCCACCCCTGGCGTACGCTATTGTTGCGTTCAATCGTTCACATCGTTAGTACTGCCAGAGATTACACGCCACGATGACTCTGTATTGCTTGTTCGCGCCACATATATATGGGTGTTGTTCTTCGAGCACATCCCTTTCGTGGTGAATCGCACGTTCAACGTAACGCCAACGGAGAGGCTGCAACAACATCCCCTCCTTTTTACAACGAAACGCACTGATCGCACGTTCTTTTTGTGAAGTCTGCACCTGGCACGACCTTCACATCCTGGTCACAGCACCATCTTGTTGCCGTGTCTCGCTCTGCAAACATATAAACTCAATCNGTGAATCTGATTCACTCTGTCGACACTCTGTCGAAGGCGAAGGCGTTACTCAGGCTCGCGGCTGCTTGAGACACGAAGCAGGCAGGGGATTTGAGAGGTGACACTGTACAATTTATTGCCCTCAACTCTTGCGTGGCATCTTCATCTTTTGAGCCAGTTCTTTTAACCACTGCTTGGCCGCACTAGATCTCGGGGCAGATGTTGAGCAGCCATTCGATTGTCTCATCGTCCACAGCCGTCAGGCCGTGCAGACCATGAGGAGGTCGATGGATTGGACATTGGAGGACAACATGGTGGACGGTTTGTTCTTCTGCGCCACACTCACAGGCCGCAGAGGAAGCCATACCCCATTTGTACAGACAGGAGCAGAAACGACCGACACCGGTGCGGAGGTGGTAAAGACGGACCCAGGCTCTTCTTGGGAGGGTCGCTCCGGGGAGTATTTGCCGGAGTCGGGGCGTGGCATCTAATAAGGCATAACGGCAACATTTACCGACCATTAGCACAAACGGTGACTTGTCTTTACCACGATAAAAGGACGAGCATGTCGCAGCAAACGGTCGATCGGTCAGTCAGACAACAAACTCGCTCGCTACACTACTCGTAAAAGGAGCCCATGCAAGACCCTGCGAGGTCGTAAATACACGCGCAGAAATGCGAACAGAAAAACACATTTAGCACAAGGCGTGACTGTGAAGTCACGTGATACATGCAAACGCAGTGTGAACATGTGAACGGTTTGTGCCCAGCAGTCTACTACAAAGCGTTGATTCCAGAACATACGTACTTGTCCATATAGTTGGGCCACTGGCCGCAACACAACCAGCTGCATAAACTCTACCAACCGAAAATTGTGGGTAGGCAAATCGATGTCTATGCCTGGTTATCAGCAGGGCAAGTTTTTCCAACTTTTGCAACTTTTTACAGCTTCCGACAGCTTCCTAAATACTCAGAATTTATGTAATACGATGTTTTAAGCAGGTTCCAGGAAGTTTATATCCCAACCTTTTGAAACTTTTTCTTTTTTACATGCAATTTTTTGCTGCAACTCTTATCAAGTATTGTGCAAAATGTGTATGTGTGATTTAAAAAACATGCTTTGAAATAATTTCAGTATAGTTCTATTCTAATAAAATTATATTTGGATCACCGATTTGAACTGAATAGTGACCTAAAATCAATGTTAGAAATGACCTTTAGTCTAGAACTGCATGCCAAATTGTAAAATTGCCAAGTACTTCATGCAGTGTGGAGTGAAGTTTCAGCATGCTACGCAAACTTTTGGCAAAAGTTCACCATTTCTCCCAAAATAATGTGCGGAAATATTGAGCATTATATGTGAAAAAAAATCGCTTGAGTAAATCACTGTCGTTTATAATGCTTGTCCATAAATGCAACTTTTTGCTGCAACTTTTGTTAAAAATAAGTGCAAATTTTTACGATTTTATGCCAACAAACGCTTACCGTAGTTATCAGTTATTGCTTTGCAATAAGCGTCAAAGACAAGCCCGCAACCAATGGGGCAACCTGGCATTTGCCAACCCAAAATTTTCAAAAACCTACTCAGTTGTTAGGTACAACAGCAACTTACAATCATTTTACCCCCCTCCCGAAAATATCAGCTGGTTGCGGCCCTGGTCACCGATTTCTAGTGTGGAAAAACAGAATGGTGTCCCCTCAGTCACAACACTCCTCCGAGAGTGATGTCGCCTGTGGTCGGATCACAACTAAAAGTCACAAAATACATTTTTTCAACACGCCTTTATTCGAGCAGTTGGCATGTTCCTGTCAGGTTGAATATATAGTTTGAATGTCGCAAGTCATTTGAGAAAATAAGAAGTATGGCAGAAAGTGAAAAATGGTGATTTTGTAAAAATACACTCAGCAAATATGAAAAACCTCTCACTCGAAGCTCACATGCTTCCAAGCAAAAATAGATGTCTGTAGAAGACAACAACGGTACGGCTCCATCTAAGCTTTGATTGCATGGTTACAGGCATTTACGTTTCTTTTTGCTTACTAACCGGTGCACTATTTGTAGAAATGGAGATCGATACGTTGCCCAAATAACTATCCTATGAAGGCGTCGAAGCGCCCGTTTTATATTGTCAGCATTTGTAGGCCCAATGTTCGCCGCAACAGACTGACGCAAAAATAAAAAGAATAGTCAGACAAAATTCAAAATAGTTGTGGTGCGAAAAAACAAACAACATATTGTATTTAATCAAAAAGAAGCACTGCAATCACCTAAATCAAGATTGCAACAAACTAAAAGTTTATAAGAATATCAACATGATTTAGGAAAAATAACCCTAAGGAGCAGTTAGTTGAGCACGCACCATTAAAACTGGTGCTATACGCTGGGTTCGGTTCCCTTTCGAGTTATACGGCAAACTTGAAAAAAGGTGATTTGCAGCCTGTAGTCTCGTGCTCGGCGTCAATGAGTGGGTGTAAGGGAGTGGATCACGCGCGGTGCTTTGACTTGCCGCAAATGGAGCATTTTAACTACGAAAGTATCCACGTGGCCCCGGCACAAAGCAAGTGGAGATAGGAGCCGCAGACCACTCGCGAAACCCCAAAGGAAGTATAAATACGAGTATATTGAAACTGAACCTGAATTCAACACTAAAATTTTACACAGTTTTTGAAAAAGGTGAGCCAAAATGAAGAATTTGACGGAAAGAAAACGCATTTATTCTATCTGCAATGTTGAACCAATACACTACTATACTTTAGGGCAGGGGTCACCAACGCGGTGCCCGCAAGGGCCATGTAGGTCGCCCGCGGGCCTGTTCTAAAAATAACATTAGCATGATAAATTTCTTCACATTTACGAACATCAATACTAAAATAATTGAAGATAAATTGAGTAAATTTTATTTCATAAGTGTGTATTTAACTCGTAGCCCTCCGCATTAATCGGTGCACAAGAAGTAGCTCGCAGTTNCAAAAAGGTTGGTGACCCCTGCTTTAGGGGAACTAGCAAAAATTCCAGTCATGTTCATTGAGCGTGCTTTGATGCATGTCAGATTGTTTGTATTAGTCCCTGTTCTTTGAGCACTACAGTCGCATTTTACTTTGTGAATGCAGTGCTCGAACACTGCAGTGTTTTTTGATTGATAGCATGTCATGTCACAACGCAATCGCATTTTACTGGACTGCATCAGTTTAAGAATTGGCGCCCTACTCCGCAGTAGTGTTGTAACAAGTGTTACGTGTTAGCTAACAATAATGTTAAGAATGTGTCTGTAACCCTACGGTTCTGCCTTCAACGCAGTTGCAAAAAGTGTCTGTAACTCTGTGATTCCGCCGGCTCCAATGCCTTGTAAAACGTTCTGTTTTGTCTGTTTTCATCGACCTGCGTTATGCAGAGTGTGTGTGGTTATATTACGAACTTCGTGTCTGCTCACAAACAAATAAATTAAAAATTAAATTAAAATTGATTAGGCAAGTGCGCAAAAGGAAAACAATCTTTTTGCCATAAGAGATGTTCTGATTTCTGGAGAATTAGTCGTCAGCAAGAATATAAAGATAGCTTTCCCAGCAGTCGCTGTGAAAAGGATTTCACACGTTGACCATGTTTGCAGGGTTTTACCCGCAAAATTACTGCCGGGGGCAAAAGTTAAAATTAGATTGTGAGGGTTTTATAGCTGGATTCAGTGATTTTTTTCACGAAATTCCGGATGCTACCACGTCACAATTAGTGAGGTTTTTAAACAAGGAGGATAATACCCGTGGAGCTGCAGAAACATGCGATCCAGCTCCAACATAGTGTCAAAACATACGCTAATTTTTCAGCAATCTTTACTCACTTGCACCATGCTTGACATTTTCACGCCCACATCGTCTTAATTTTCAGAAATGTGTGATACTTCCTGTATTCGCAATTACTTTTGACGCATATAAATTAAAATTTGGGCAAAATTGACCTCATTACACCAAGCAAAACTTAATGCCCACCTGCTAAACTGATTAAAGAAGTAACGCCATGTAAAACCAAGCATTTATTACGTCACCTAAAGTCCACAGCATTTATAACCGCATGTACATAGAGTTTGTAAAATATCAGATATAGATTATATTTAAGATTGTGTTTATAGAAGTTAACCATGCGCGCATACAATTGCATCAGATGTCGCAACGCCAACTTGCGTTTTTTGCTTTGCGTTCAACTTGAGTGTTAAGAGTTTTTTCGGTATGGTTTCTGTCTGATCAGGTGTTTTTCCCTCAGGTTTTTATCAGTCGACTTTTTTGGGGGTTTTTCTTGGCGGGGCTTTTGTCCGAGATTGACTGCAGGTATTGAGACAGATCTCGCAATCTCTCGATGCGAGAAATTCACGCAAACACGTGTCTACAATCAAAAGATTCAGGTTTGCTGCAAGCTTTCGAGAAAGTCGATAGACTGCACAGGCTCTGCTCAATGTTCCCTCTAAGAACATTTTACACTGTACAAATGTTTGTTTTAGTGTGCATGCAATTGCCCAACCGTAGACACACAAACAGTGAAGCGTTTCAAGGGGTTAAAGGGCTATGCGATGTATATACGATATATACCAGGGATGGCCAACCGATGGCGCATGCGCCAAACTTGGCGCATTGGATGATTTGAAGTGGCGCACTGTATACCTGTAATCGTAATGAAGTAAGATAGTAAGCCTTTTCCAATATGTTAATCGATTTTTTATTTCGTACACAAACCCTCATGAGATGCCTTTTATCATCTTGAACAAATTTTCAAGATGAAAGAAAAACTCTTCATATCGCGGTTAGAAAATGCTGATATCAGCTAGTCTCCGTATTTAAAGGAGCAGATTGAATGTGCTGCTGTTAATGGCAATTTGAGAAAATGCACTATAAGATTACGTTGTTGCAAGACTCATTTGAAAATCGCTTTTGCGATTTTGCTAAAGAAGGAGACTTCGTTTTGGCATTTATACACCCATTCTCCCTTAGTGAAAGATAATGAACATGCCAAGTAACATATAATTGGAACTTTTTGACTTCAAAACAAATTTAATATTGAAAACGAACTTTGATCCACTTTCTTCAGTCATTGGTACTTACAACATGACTAATTTCTGGCGATTCTTACCTTATGAAAATTTATCAGAACTAAAAAATTAGCTCAAGGTTATATCAGAACCGTCGCCAGAAAATGTTCAATAGGGGATTTCCTAGTGCAGGGGTCTTGTCATTAAAAATTTGATAAAAACTCCACTGATTTACAATGTTTCATTGTTCAATTTTTGGGGCTTGGTGGTTCGTTTGGGGGGTCTAAGCCCACCAAAACCCCCCGTGGCGACGGGACCGAGTTATATGTATGTTTTTGAACCGACGTACGCGTGCAAATAAGCATTTTCGTCCATTAAATTGATTAAAGGCAAAACGAGGTCGCGCCTGACTGATTCAAAATTGAAGAATTTTCTGCTGCTTTCAGTAACACCAAATTTAACTCCACACATTGCAAAACTGGTGAAATTTTTGATAAGTCTCATTAAAAAGTAAGCAATTTTGAAGTTTATTGCTAGTTTACAACATATTTTAATTGATTTGACTATATTACCTGGTGAATAACTAATGATGTGAAGTAACTTTGTTACAAGAAATATCCGACGGTATGGTGCACCTCTACTCACGTTTGGAACAATTGGCGCGTGGTGTGCAAAAGGTTGGCCACCCCTGATATATACGATTTGCAATGTTGCAACTTGCAAGGGCGCGAGAATGAGATTTCACTGCGCAAATGGTCTGGTGCCTGGTAGTACTGCGCATTTGCGCAGTTGCTAACCTTAGAGGGAAGATTGGCTCTGCTTTCATTACTTTGTGGTGATTCGAATTTACACAAATCTATTTTCAAGTAACTATAGTCTTCACAAATACGACGTAGTTCAATCAATTAGCAAATAATTTTAGTAGAATATCGAGCACCCTCATTGTAGGACTGAGGATGCGCATGCGCAGAGTTATACGATCGGCTTCCTAGCAAAGATATTCGCCGGTTGATTTAACTTTGTCGCCTATATAGAGACTAGTCACTAGAAATCAGATAAAACTGCTTCAGAGTAGATTTGCTGTTTGGCAAATTCATGTCAACTTGGACTTCATTTGAAAATTTCACTTTCGATATGGACGTGGCTGCGCTGTCGCATATATTCCAGCGAAAATGGCCAAAAGGTTATTTATGCCAAATTTTGTAGAGCTGACCGTGTAGGAAGTGACATGCGTCTTCGTTTTCTTTTTGGTTTGTAGACCACATCAATCGAAAAAAAAAACAATTTGCTTCAGCAGCAGTTAACACAACTGAGTATACAGGTCGCGCATGTTCCTTATTTCGTTGCTTGTAGCAGAAGTAAGTACCGAAGTAAACCATAGGCCTCATGGAGTCTACACTGTGTACACAGTGCCATTCACGGCGTGCTTGCTTTACCCAACGTGAAGTCGTTGATTTACCACTTACTTTGCATTCGAAATTTTGGTTATTGAAGACGCTTATGTCCAGTATTTAACGCCGAGCGGTGCAACTGGGGGTCGACGTCCTCTAACATTTTTGTACTGTAGGGCAGAGATGGTGAATGTGCGGCCTTCTAACCATTTGCTGGCTTAAAAATATATTTTTTTGTAGCTACTGTAGTTTCTAATAAAATGTATTTATTTTGGTTGCTAGAACCTGGCCCGCTTAATCGAAAATCCTGTATACGCCAGTGCATTAATTGCAGCTATAAACAAGTTTTGTAATATTTTTTATGCGTAATTGTAAAGTTGTGGCCTAACAGATACTCAGTTAACTGAAATGCGGCCTTCGACTTGGAAAAGTCTCCCCACTCCTGCGATTGGGTAACAGCGTTTCTGCATTTTTTTGCGACTCAGGTGACGTGATACAGAAATATTGACGTTCAAGTTGTCGGGTTGCGTGAAACACAGAAGAAAAAGTTTCTCAATCTATTTTTATTTTACATTGAGAGCTTTTATTCCCTGCTTTGATCATTAGACATTTTTGCTGTTGACTTCCGTAAGTTGGCACTGCAGACCAACATTGCCAGTTGCCGAATGGCTGTGCTTTGTATCGGATAACAAAATGCACATTATCAATAGGTTACACATTCCAAAACAGCCTATAACTTGCTGATATCCTGTTCTGCATCAAAAATTTTGGCCCATTACAACCAAAAATGCAACACGTTTTGTGAATTTAGGAAGACTTGTGAAAGTAGGAAACTAGCTTGGTAAAAAAAATTAATGGATAGAGGAGTCCGCAAGTAGGAAAAGATTGGGAACCACTGTGATACGGTAATAAAACGGGAATAAACGTTATTTATAAAGTTTTGCAACGTCTGCTTTAAGTCGTTTTTTCCAAACAAAACTCTGCAGAAAGTCCCTGTTCAATCGTGGTTGTTAGGTGTGTGTCCAGGTCAGTTACTTGCTTGTCCTGGAAAACCAATTGGTTAATAGTCAACTCAGGAGATGGCCCGTGCAAACTTCGGTTTCGAGAATATAGCGATGAATTTTTTTGCTTAATTTTTAGGAAAAATTTTCACATGATTATCGAACATCAGACGACTTTGAAGGATAACATTGCTAAACCAGACGTAAAAACTTCACTTTGCTCCAGTTCGAGTTCGAGTACTGAAATTGGATCTGCCGTTATTTGAAAATTCCACAAAAAATCTGAAAATTTGAGAAAATAGGCATCAAAATAATGGTCACCCTAATCCCTTTTCGACGCACTGCGATTGAACAAACGATCTGAGAACGTGCTCGCAGCCAATGAAGATGACCTGTGAAAGTAAATATTGTCGCCCCAACGCTGCCCCCACTGTTCTGCAGAGCAACGCCGCAAAACTCTTTCTGAAATCCGCGTTTCTACGTCTGTCTATAGTAGCTTATGTTTCTCTAATTTGAGCACAGCGAAACTCATTGCTTGAAATTTTCGGTGACAGTCAGTAGACATGACAGTTTCGGTGACAGTCAATAGAAAAAGACGTGCGTGAAAGAGAGTAACCCAGGAGCGAAATTTGAATAAACATTTGCTTCCATTTACAAAATGCTGTTTACGTCTTTAATTTTGCTCGTGATTTTTGCACTTTTCAGAGTGATCTACAGAGACATAGAACACCCTGCTGCAGATAGCTTTCGGTCCGCAAGCCGTATGTTTAACACCCATTTTAATGGAGGAGCGGGCAACCTGCTTCCCGCGTGAACATTTAATATGGCACGCATCGGAATTTTCATTACCCAAGTTAGAACACAGCATCGCGTCAAAGCGAAACTCCATGACAAGCAGACATGTAGACAGTGAGTCAAGAGATCTCGCTCCTTGACATAGTTTTTTCTCCTTACTTTCCTTTGGAAGACAAAGGTAGAATTTTACGACAAAATTAATTAAGTTTGCGGCCCGCCAACGATATTCCACAATTCATGCGACCGGTGATAGTAAATAGGTACCCATCCCTGATTTAATGCATTGTTTTACGGTTTGAGAACCTGTACTTACTGAGGACAATGATGTGGTTACATTGCTTTCAGTAAAGAGTCGCATCAATCAATGTCATAACCTTTCTTGTTCACTGTATGTTCCTTTCGCTTCACTGGTTTTGTTAACTGCCATAACTTTTTTCCCCGATCTTCGTATTGTGTGAATAATTTTAGAATGGTAGTTTTTTAATGAGTCAGAGTTCTTGCAATGTTCCCTCCGTAGAATTGTGAACGTTTGCAACATTATTATCATCAAACTACTAGGTGCTGTAAATCATAATTTCTCAAAATTGTAACCTTTTTGAAAAAGTTTATTTGACAATTTAACTGTTTCTGTGGTGAAAATTGCATTAGATGTGTCTTTTCATACGTTACAGATAATTGTAAAAGTAAGGAAAAGTCTGCTTTTTGCAAGCGAATAAACTTTTTTGAACGAATCGCTCCCAGACATTTTGGCCCCTACCGGTCCCACGCCCATGTAGATAGGCCTTTTAAATAAGAAACAAGAGAATAAAACTGATGAGCACTCGGAATCGCAACGCATCAACAAAACCTTTAACTTTGCACCAGTGAAGTGATACGCGATGCCGATAAATCTCTGTATTGAGGTGCACGTGGTCTGAACGCCGAGAAAACAAAAGAAACTATGATGAATGAAGGCATTCGCGTGGATTCTGTTTCGCGTCTTGAAAAAAAGCTAATTACTGTGGACGTGGTAAGGACACCTGCAAAGCATTTTTTGTACAATTGCTGTCGATGCCGTCACGGCAAAATAAGTTTCTGAACAGTTATTCAGAGAAATGTTATTTCTCAGAGAAGTCAAGGTTGTTCGATGGATGCGACTGTCTAATTTAGTTGCGGTACTAGTTTTGGGTTTTTCGAAGCCCCTGTAACTTGGCGCCCGTGGCATCGCATCCTCCTTGGCTGCCTGTCGGCACATCAGCCCACAGATAGCATTTTAGTGTCTGCCACAAAGTATGCACGCCATCCCGTTAGCTAATTTCTCAACCTGTGGCCAAGTACAATCAAGTGAATTGTCTGAAAGATTATGTTTGACCGCATGATGTATCTGAGCTATTTCTGTAGCAACGACATCATCTACATCTTTAGCATCAAATTTATCCAAAAGTGAACTAAAAGCAATAGCTCTTGATTTGTTCTTATGGCCATCTGAATGTCTATGTTGCTTTGCGACAATACCCATGTATCCAATTTTAAAGAAGGTTCAGTCTAGGTTTAACATGATTTATGAAGATTTGAAGATGAAGGACTTACTGACNATCGTCCTTTATAAACGTCAAAAAGGACAAGGGCAAAACAGGAAACAAAATGACTGCTCTCTGAGATAAAGGACGGCTGGCAACCCCGTTGAAAATAACCCCTTCATAAGGCTGTAACTTCAGCCTCAGCGCTTCAGTCTCATTGCCGATCACACGTGACAAGCGCACGCGTTGCCTGCGTGAACAGCGCGTGCGCGTTGGTGGTGGATGTCCACGGCTGAGTAATGGAAAACTACAGGTGTGTACGGAGTGATAGCACAAACTCGTGCAGTAAACTGCGCGCGCGTGATGCGACAATGTTTGCCGCCACTATCCAATGAGCGCGAAGCGGTTGTGCGTTGATGCCTGTTTACTATTTCTGTCAGTGTTGTTCACTTCAGGCTTTTCTGTTTGCAGATGAATTTTTGAACGTCAGAAGCAGGAATGCGTTCTGGCACAAGAGCACGACTAGTGAACTGCTTCGCGATTTTGAAAAACGTAAGAAAAACATAAAAAAGGAAACAGATGAAAAAGAATGTCAGCACTCTATTTAAATTAAAAATCTCAGACGTTCGTCCTTATTCGATACGTCACTGACTGACTTGTTCAGAAGAATGCAACCTGCGAAAACTTTCTGCTTTGTTCCACCCCACATACACAGGTATTTTTTCGCGCCTTCGTGAGTTGTTCAGCGGGTGCCAAACACTCGGAGGCTCATTGAACGCCACTGCTGTTCCATCACCCTTGTCGTCCCCTGGGTACAGCTAAGCCTGCGCTGCCACCACTTTTTACGAGTTTTCATACGGTCGACGTACTATTCCCTTCATTAACACATTTCCGAGGCAAGGATGATTAACTGCAGACGCGTCGCCCAACGTTTGCAGACGTGCCCGACCATGATCTGGTTAAACAACCCAAGTTTCTCACTGGATGAAAATACTGCACGCGAAGCCGATTTTCTTCCGAACAGCTGTTTGCAGCAAAGCAGCCTGGTGTTTCGCACGTTCAGTGGTGTATTGCGAGCGAACAGGAAAGAACACTTAACAACAACAGCGGAAGAAAATGCATGAAGGCACCTGACGACAAGTAAAACACTGTAAAATCCAACAGTGTCGAAAAGACAGTGCTGAAAGACGCGCAGTACGAGTACAGAGTCTATATGAAATACACATATCCTGGTTTCAGAAGAGGCGGTGCATGTTACGGGCGTTTTCAAAGGAACGCTTTTTAAAATCAGCTTGTAGAGAACTTCACCAATATTCTGTATGTTAAATCTGGTGGCTTGACAAACAGGAATTTTGGAACAGCAAACACTGATTAAACACCGCAGTACAGTATCGTCACGCGTAGACAAATAGTAAAAAATCAATCAAAACAGACTTATGATGCACAAGACGAAGGTAATCGGCACATCTGAAGCGAACACTGCAACCAGCCCTACGCTCTTTTCACGACAAATCGCTGCGATACGCAGACGAGGAGGGCACACGAACAGATGGCTTTGCAGTTGGCTTGAAACAGGAATCATATTCCGTCCACAGGCCGAGCCAGGGGTACCTAGGGGGCATGCCCACCCAAATTTTTAGAACATAGTTATTGCGCTTTGAAAGGCGATATCCCAAAGAAAATAGTGCTATTCAGCTGAAATGAAACATTTTGCGCACCCCTGGCTACGCCACCGATTCCGTCGCCATCAATGAAGCACGCACGTATGATTTCACCGCAACACAAAATCACCGATTGCAAGCATGGACGCAAAAATGATAAGTCAAGTACAGGAAGCCACGTCTACTGCGGCAAGCAGCTTCGAAAGTGTTTCTCGTTGAGCTACGGAACAATATTCCGTATTTTTCTCAAGGGTATTTTTCTTAAAGGCACGTCTTGCACGTAATAAATATGACAAAAATCACAGTACGGGTTCTTTAAATCTCCATTGCTCAGGGTGCTCGCAGCACAGCGCATTCGCAGCAACGCTCCCCCCACCGTCCATGTGCCGAGTCGCGCTCTTTTCGTACCGTTCGCCTGCGATCTATTGAGTTCCTCTGAGGCAAAGGTCAACTATCAGCCTTCAAAACTCTTTTCCGCGAGGCAGCAGTCCGCTCTGNGCAGCACACGTCGCACGGNACTCCAGTTGCGACCTTCGATCTGATTACTGATTACTTACGTAGCTCGTCGTTCGTGCTTGTTGATTNCTCCCATTGCGAANCAGCAAAGAAAGCAGCAGCGCTGAACAGCGCATTTGTTTTCGCTTCTCTCTCCCTCCCTGCNCCTTTCTTGCTTGTCNGGAGCACTTGACGTTGACGCGCGATTCGAACATGCCGGCGGTCGCCTCCCTTTCCATTAAACGGGACAGAAGCGGGAAGGACAGAGTGGAATTTTGTTTTCGTGCGTCGGTTACGACGAGACGTAGACAACCGCTTCGTACACACCCATGACGATCGCCATGTTCGGAACCTGCGAAAGAGCGGCGTTGATGAATGGGCGTCGCGAGTAACAACGCAGTAAAAAGTCACCATCAGATACTGATCTGCAGCTACCCAACAGCACTTATTTCTTTGCTTGCTCTGCGGAGGTTCGGAACCACTAGCTGTATTTTTCGCGCAGACTTAAATGTTATATTCCGTTCATTGAGTGACCTCGCGTCAAACTGCGGCGCGTTTGCGAACGAACGAAAAACATGCATCCGTGTGAAAATAAAGCTTGGCCAGATTTGGAAAAAGGAACACATGAAATGCATGACTTTCTACTGTGACGAAACAGCAACATCTGAAATTGCAGAGCAGTGCAATTAGGCCTGATGCAATGATTGAAAAACAACAAGAATGGCGTTAAACCGTACTAGATTGCCAGGCAGATCGAAAGGTCAGAAGTTGCCACCCCTTATACGGTCTTGGTTTCAATAATTGCGACTTGAGTCACGCGTGGTTGCGCACAAAAGCAAAGCACGTTGCCTCGCAAAGACATTGGAACAAAGTCAGAATCAGACAATGCTGAGACAATATTGTGGACATTGGAAACAAAAGCCGTTCCGATTTTGGAACCTCAGCTTGTATGCTAGTCTTTAATACGTAGCAGTGTCCATATGCTGTGACCGTATCATTAACCACTGGACTACTGGCTAATAATGCTTGCCAACTAAAACCACGAAACTATTTACCTGGCGAACCAATTGGGCGGGCAAGCCAGCGTACAATGCACGGACACCTTCTTTGGCGTGCACTCGCTGCAAAGTTTGCCAGAAGCCACGGTACTGCTTCTGCACTGTTTCTTCACGCAACCGCGTTCGTGCCACTTCTGGAAATAAAAAAACACTTTGTTTACAAACTCCTTCATCCAACAGCTCGGATAGGCAGACTTGCAAATACTTCACAACCGCGATGCAACTTCATCAAGTGTGTCGCAGACCGGCAAAATATTTACATGTGTAGGCTTTGATCTTGATGAATAGCGCAGTGCACACCAATACGCAAACGCAACAGGGCTTATTTACGTGATCAACCGAGCAAACGAATGGCGCACTAAGCAGCGAACAAACAAAATACCGGACAAAAAACGCCTAAGGCAAACACTGAGCCCCAGCAGGTGCACGAAATGCAGCGGCAGCCAATAGCGACGACGATCGAGCAGCAACGCAAGCACCCAACGTAGCCATGCTGCGTATTTAAATCTTCCAACACCCACGTAAAGCTCTACAGAGCCGAAAAAGTGTCCATGTGTTTGTCCATAAAAAAGGACAAGGCGAGAGAAACAGAGTTTTTAAAATAAAGGAGAACCAGGCGCTGTGTACGCCTACTACACCATCTCGCGGAGGCGTATGACACAACTGGTATCGGATAGTCAAAAGTTACAATTGTCTGACTATGCGACGTGGCTAATTCCACTCTGGCCAAAGTTCCCTCGTCATTGCCAGTTGCAAGCGGTGGTGCGCCAAGTTAGCGAACGCTGACGAGAGGTGTGCGAAGACAAGGGTCAGCCACAATTTGGACCTGCTGGCTGCGGGGCAGTGGTAGGGCCCACATGTTCACGGTTCCAACAGAACACAAAACTGCACGCTGTGCACAGACTTGTACGTCTTGAAACGAGTCAGTTAGCTGGCCAACCGTTTTACTTACATGGCCCACTACCTTCTTAGCATAGGCTAGGCCAGTGGCTCTTAACCTTTTTTACATATCTTACCCTTTTATCAAACAAGGTTACCAGATTTACCCCCAAAACACACAACGGTGTTTATTTAATGAAAATGCAAAATTAATGAACTCTTCCAGTTTAGAATGATTTATAAAAATTTACATTGGCTGCAATTCATGGTTCAATAAATCTACCCCCTTCCAAGATGAAATTTACCCCCAGGAGTAAATTTACCCCAGGTTAAGAACCACTGGGCTAGGCTTTTATACGCATAAACAAACACACATTATTCTAAAGTAGCCAATTTATTCCTGTATGTAATTCGGTGAGAATTTGCTGCTGAACGCAATGAATGTGTTCCCACCCTGCAGTTTTTAACTGTTTTCTAACACATTTTTGTCCCAAATCCGTGATCCGCTCGAAAACTGCGCTGTGGCACAGGTTGAGAAACACTGAGTTAAGACCGTATCATTTGAATGACTCACCGTGAGGATAAGCTATGGTCGTCGCGGCGACTTTGGAAGCGGAAGAAAGAATCATAAGAGCGGGAAGTTCGCTGAAGCTGCACATCGCCAGTGCAGAAACGTCCGTTCCGACTTGATCTTTGCTCAGGTAACGCGACTGCAGAAATAACGTTCACGTTTGACAGACACAGCTCAGGCGCGGAGGGGGTCGGTCTTAGCCACCTCGACCTTTTGATTCCGCGGCAATCGCTTTTACGAAACGATGCCTGTGGCTCTGCTGATAGCAGATTAACACACCGGCGACGCGGAAAAATATCACGTAGCAGCAAGTAGATAAATGACGCAATCCGCAGCTAAAATTCGAATCGTCAGAAACGAAAAGAATTGCAACAATTTTTGCCGCAGCAAAAGGTTTTCGCAACGATGCGGTTTGTAAAAAGAAATTCCGCTTCGGATGAATCTAAGTACGAACGTCCACCAATTAAACGCACCTTCAATCGTTCGTAAAACGTAAAATACAGAACGGTTTCGAAAATGCCGGCGTATGAAGCGCTGAGACCTCTGTAAAAGCCTTTGACGCCCTCAGTTGCCCAAGTGCGGCGAATGCATTCGCTGAGACTCAGCGACGAGTTGTTCAACCTGCAAAGAAACATAACTGCTAACGACGCACTCATTTCAGGACAACTTTTAACAAAAAGTCAAGAGCTCTAAAGCACAGCATCTCAGCCATTTAAAGCCTGCGCAATTCAGCCAGAGCGGTTACCAGCCATTCGTCGCTGCGCTCACGTATTAAATTTGTTTAGCTCAAGTGCTTTGTGCAGGGTCTCCAAACTTTTTGACAGAGGGCCACATAAGCTATTACACAACAGTTCGAGGGACGGACATCTATGTAATGTTATTTGTTTCGGGTTATGTTACGTTCTACCAAAAATCAACAAAATTTTAGTAAATATAAAAAATTTTCATTATTGACAAAATTTTTAGCGGCCGGATAAAACGAATTCGCGGGACGGATTTGGCCTACAGGTCCCAGTTTGAAGACCCCTAGCTTAATGCTTTCTCGAAACTACTATTCACACCGCCTTGTTCAATGTTCAATCAACAGAACGCCGCTTACCGTTTGTGCAGCTGCTGTTTAGTTTTGAGCACCCACACAGGACACGTGGCAGTGGTGCACGCCAAGCCACCACAAGAAGCGGCTACGACGTGAGTAACGGACGAGTCGGTTTTTAATCCACCCTTGCCGGAAAGGTACTTTTTCGCGCCTTCGTAAGTACAGAAGTAAATGGCTCTGAAAAAGCGCAACCGACATTTTATTGAAGCTGTAGTTACAAGATGACCGCCGAACAACATTCAAACGTAACAATGCCATTCCACTAAACGTTATACAAGGTAAGTCAAGTTAAACACGCGCGTTTTCATGGTTCATACCTGGAAGGGACGACACCGATCAGGCTTGGGGCAAGACCTTTGTAAAACGCACGAGGGCCTTCAACTTTCCATATATAACTGAAAAACAAACGCTTTCGATTAAAACCGTCGAAAAACTAACACCACAACCACACAACATTAAACGCCTACATGCGATACTGTGCGGGCATACCTGCAATGATTGAAAATGCTGGATTGAGACAAGAGCGATATCTGGCCATAACCAGAGTGAAGAGTTCGCCGAAGAGAGTTTTTCGCCAAATAGGTCATGAAGTTGGGCAGCTCGTTTCGTGGTAGACGGTGGTGAGCCAGACTGCGAAGTTTTTGCGGATTTGCCGCAGTCGCAGCGATACGCATGGACGATTGTTGGCGTGTCTTGATGACGTCGATTGGGCACGTCACTAACGTCGAAGCGCAGCCAGCAGCTCTGCAAGAAAAATGGCGACGTCGCAACTGCAAATCGACAAACAGTTGTTTCTTTCTAGCAGCATGTGTTTTCGTTCTGGAATACTTGATGTCTACGAATGACCTAAAATTTGCAGCAAAGTTCTCTTGCTAACCGTTGAGTCACTTTTGTTTTACCACAGTATCTCTTGCGAAAAGGGTACATAAAAATTTGGGTTGTGGAGTTATTAGTTGGGGCTGAGTAAAAATTCTGTTGAGTAAAGAATCATTTCAATACTTTAGTTCCTGCGGCTGGGATTGAGGACTGGCATTAAACTTATGAGTATAATTAAAACAACGGCCATAGAAAACGATATAAACGACATTCGTCAGCCAGTACTTTTGCTGTAAGGCTATTCAGCACTTCTGCTTTTAGTGTATCAAACTTAGAGTAGGTCAATAAAATTGCATTTTTAGTTACCTGGAACAGTTTAGACACCAACGGCTTCACAAAGCATATTTTATGTTTTACAATCAGTTCACTTTTATGAAAACCGAAAGCCATCCATATACTGAACAACATATTAGCGAGTCGAAACAGACATGCCAACCACAACTTGAACTTAATAAATCCAGATCAAATAAGCAAGATAACTTAGTTCAACAACCGATACGCTGAGAGCGATTAGTTTAGACCAGTGATTCCCAACGTGGTCCACCTGGGATTTCTAGTGGTCGACCGAGAGTTCCAGAAATAACACGTTCCTGAAAATTGTAACATTTACTGTACAATGTTCATGAGATGTCAGCATAGAAAAGGGGACCATCGGATATTTTTTAAAAAGATGGTCCGTGGACTAAAACAGGTTGAGAACCACTGGTTGCTTAGACCCGTACTCACGAAAAGCTTTCAAAAGTCGCTTGGTGTAAGTGTAAAAGTACGATTTATTTTCTTTTTGCCCAATTAGAACGATTTGTAAATAGGGGCAAAGTATCGATCAACCAGTTTTGCTGAGAAATCGGCAGTTTTCCATTACGCTTATACGAGCACGAAAAACGGCATGCATAAATATCAAAATGCTAAGAAAGTAACTAATCTTCAAAAAGGTGACAAGCGAATCAATCATGGCAAATTTTTTTATAGGAAACGATTTCAGGGAACACTACGTATCCTCGGTCATTAAATCTTATACAAATGGAAGAAGTAGCCATTAAAGTCTTACCCGCCTGCCACAAAATGAATTGAGCTTCTTTCGCGAGGGTCGTCTTTTGTTGACCCAACTGTTGTAACCGGCTGGGGAGTTTGTGATGCCCATCTGGAGTCTTGTGAACCCCATTTTGAAACGAACTCCTGATGTTCGGAGGTCCACCGCGAACTTGACTGGATATTTGCAAGTGCGTGACAATTATGATCAGCACCGTCAGGGGAAGTAATTTCAAAACGTCTTTCTTCAGTTGATACATGCTCACACGCACACGGGTTTCGGACAATTTTCCAGCTCATTTTTGGCAATGTTAATGAGCAAGTAAGTAAAGCTATTAAACGTACTAACACAAGGCAATCTGTAGTAAGAAACATGAGTTGTTAACCTAAATTTAGCTTCCTGTTTCAGGTGTTCAAGTAAGGACTTGCGTGTCAGATTCGTCAAACAGCAGACAGCAAACCAGCAACGCCAACCCCCCTATTTTGTACAGAGCCGACTATAGTAGAACTAACTCGCTAGGAATAGCCTAGTTTAGGGTTTCCCAAACTCTTTCGGCCACGGACTCGCACTTGTTATTCTGTTTTTTTTTCTCGGACCCCAATCTTATGTTGCATCAATTTTTCCGCCCAACCAACGCGCAAGGCTAATACGAAACGATAACCAACTGACACTGAATAATGTTTTATTGTAGACAACTTGCAACATCAATGGGACGCAGTAAACAAACTTTAGCCTTGCGGCAAGCTTCTGAGGAATCTGCCTGCTTTCTGCTTTCATTCTTCTACGACGATTAAAACTTGCAAGCGTCGGGGTTGTTCCTTACTGCACAATTTATCAAATCTCGGTGCTAGTTCTGACAGGCAAACTCGAAAGTCAGTGTTTATGGTGGTTTTATTTCTATTTTCGGTCACACCTTCACGGACCAAAGTTTGGGAAACCTTGGCCCTAATTTTGCAAATCGTATAAGCTCAATTAATTAAAAACATCCTTGTACATTTGGCTGCCTGGCTAAACTACAGCGATATCCAAATGAATTACTGTTTATAAACACAACTAAACTGTATGGCAATCAATTAGGCCAACGTGATTGAAATTGAAACAACATACAACTGCAGCGAGCCCAACGTAACCGTGTCTGATAATACCACGATCGCTCTCCGAGAGCGAATGCCATTCATCTGGCGGAGTGCCGGTTTGTCGTGCAACACATCAGTAGTTTTCCATCACCTCAGTATTTTTCCGCTTGTGTTCACGCGCTGTTCACGCAGGCAGCGCGTGTGGACGTGTTGCCACGTGCGTTTGTTTTGTTGGGATCCAGTCAATGTGGTCAACGAACATCCCTGAATGGACAGCGCCAGCGGCTTGTGCAGCGCAAAACATGCACGCTGGTCACTGGACCAGTGTTGCCATTTTAGCTGTTTTGCTGCTAGATCTAGCAGGTTTTTCTCACTGTTAGCTGGAAATTTTTCAATCTAGCAGCTAGCTGATTTTCTA
>JGI24159J19872_10001702_pt1 | contig 24881 bp, 17 predicted proteins | sample Ectturendosymbi4_FD_19872 | JGI IMG/M metagenome (IMG submission 19872)
AGTCCTATGCAACGTTACAAGGGAAATGTAGGCTGTTGCCTGTTCCAAAACACCCGCATTAGAGACCTGCAGTGACAGCGTGTGATATTTTATCGGCGTTAATGCTGAATACCTGCGGTGCAAAGGGGCCTGTCATGACAACCAAACAGACCCCCTAGATGCGCCCCTGGACGAAGCTGCTCTAGAGGTACAACGGGAGTTTATTCGTACACAGCACCTGCGTGCGGTAGCACGGTCAGGACAACAAGCTTCAAGCATTGCAAAACTTCCCGATGATCCTTTTGTTTCGGCTGCGACGGCCGATGCATGCTTCATGATTAATCTTGTCTGTTTGTTTATGAAAACGCACCTGCTAGCGTTGCTGCAAGATAATTGTTGACTTGCTTCATTGTGCTTTCCAGCGCAAGTTGTCTGGAAGCGTAGGAATATAACAGCGTTTTGTCAACAACTACTGAAGCCGATAAAATCGGCCGTTTTGGCCGATACCGATATATCGGTTAACCCGAAAATCGGCAGATATATCGGTCGATCTCTAATGATTTTCCTCCCGTTCGGGTGAAAATGGCAGGTCTTGGCTCTTTTATCTCAACAATGTCGACTTGCAAGAGTGCGCAACCACTCTGATCGCTACCTGCTAGTAGGGATGCAGTAAACATTTTTTAGGAAACGCAATATTTAACGCCTATAAGCGCTCAGTTGTTTGGTGGTAGTAACCCACTATGACGCCTAATCCGCAAATAGCCAGAAACAATTCTTACGTAAAAATAGGTTATCATGAGTTAACACCCTAACATGTGCAAAAACAGACAAAAATCATTGTAGGTTTTCTGAGCACACTTAGGCTGCTACAAACCTCCTCAGGCCTAGCAGCTGTAACCACGTGTGTCAACTTCCTACGAAACGGTTGTACAGACAAGTAGGCTTCTTTCAAGCTGACTGTATTGACAACCTCTGACTGAAGCAAGACAAGCACCACCGTCCTATCAACACACCAAATTGAGAATATAAGTTCGCATACACGCACACACACGCAATTCTAAAAGGTGATGGTTTAGTGCTCACTGACGCTAACAGCTTTCGTTAGTCACTGTAGCCAGCACATCATTTTATCCCGCCACGTGGCCAGCAACTGCAGAGGACCTCCTCCTGCCGACTACTGCAGGAGGCCACCATTGTCAGGGCTCAGCTAGAGGTTATCAAAACGCCACAAGGCCAGTTACAGGGTCACGTTGCCTCAGAGAGGAAATCTTTACAATCATCAGTTTTTTTAAGGCGTTTTAGGGACCCGATTCAGGTCCCTAAAATCAGAGAAAATCGGGTCCCTAGATTCAGAGAAATCGGGTGCCTACAGATACATACCGGGTACCTAACATTTTCCTTAAAAAAACCTGCAATCATGATAAAACAAATGGACGATTGTAGAAAAAAAACAACTTTTGCCAACAGCCCTGGCGGTCGACCTGGGAACAATTCGGCAGTCTACTAGTAGACTGCGATCGATTGGTTGGGCACCACTGATGTAGTAAAATGGGTCTTGGCCAAAAGAAGATTGGGAACCATTGCTATATATATATTGGAAATGAACTTAAACACCAATTTCGAATTTTAAACAATTTATTTTATGAAAAAGCAATGACGAGACGGTTGGTGGAAGGAAGTTATATGTTGGAATAAGATCTCTGAGAGGAAGTTGCTCTAAAGAACTTGCATATCAAGTGAGGGTTTTGAAGTTCAGTCAACTCCTTCAAAATTTCTCCAGAGATACAGTCTTGCTGTCTTTAGCAACATACAATGGACAAAAATGATAAAAGCACAAATGTGTAAGTTGCCAGATCTTCTTCCACTGGCCACTGAAAGAATGTCAGAAAGTTCAGGTGATTTTTCACTTGAAGGGAACATTGAGTTACAATAAGGAAGGGCGCAGGTCACAGCAGTAGACATAGATATGTAGAACTATTGAGTTTAGATAAATAAGATTTTAGCATCTGGTATGAGTCTGTATCTTGCTCTGTTTCAATGTAGAGCAGTGGTTCTTAACCAGGGGCCACGAGCCCTTGCACACGCTACAACATAGAAACTTTGACCAATAAATTTACCAACAAATGCATTGTTTTTACAACTTCTTTAATGTCGGGGTGATTAAATCAAAGGATGATTAGTTAAGGGGGGCGTGGTGTGGAAAAGGTCAGGAACCACTGATGTAGAGTTTCAGTAGGTGTTTTACAGACTATCTAGCTATTTTCCTTAAATGAGTATTTCAGTTCGTTACTTCAGCAACATGCTTTCTTATTTGTTGAGTAAACCAAATCAGGAAGTTAGCGTATTGGCTAACTGGTGACCACCCAAAGTGCTGAAGCAGGTGATACTGGATTGCATGACACCTGCTCTAGTGCTGAATACTAGGATTCTTACAAGACAAGTTTGGATCATAATCCAGTTGTTGTGCTTGCTGTGTAGGCAGCGGCTATGTGTGTGATCCTTGCGGCAGGAAATTGAAAAAATCTTTGATTGCTGTAATAACAGCAATATATACATTGAATTACAAATTATATACATCTGTTTTTGCAGGGAGAAACACTATATGTTGCTTCTAACACAAACTCGGTGGATCGTTATATTTTTCCAGATGGTACTGTTGATGGTATCTTGGCTAGATTTACTGGCAATGCAACTTGCATTGCTGTTTCTGAGTCCAAGAAAACTGTAGCTGCTGGATCCAGGTTTGTTTTCTGTGTGATGTATTCAGCTGTTGTTACTTAGCTGAAAATTCTTATTTCCTTTTGCAGTGATTTTGATTTGAAAGTTATCCTTGTTGATGGTGGAAAGCAAAATTGTTTTCTTGGTCATCAAGCTCCCATTCTTAGTGTAGCAATTGATCCAATGGACGAATACTTAGTAAGTTGACTTTGTTTCTTGCCAACATTTAACAATTTATTATTATTATTGATGCCATTTCTCTATTGGATGCAAGTGTTTGCTTCAGAGCAGAATATTAAAATTTAAAAGCAAGATTATTGAACTTGGCTGCAGTAAGTTTGTACATGGTGGCAGTGAAGCAAATTGAAAAAAGAACGTATTTGTCTGTTGTCTATCAATTTGTTGTAGTTGTTACTAATTTATTGACTTGTGTATCTTTTGAAAGGTTTGAATAGAAGAGTGGCACAGTAATGCGCAAAAATGATCAGGTGGGCAAACTGGTGTGGAACCCAGTACTGGAAAAATTTGCACTTTGTAATGCTTATACTAAGCTGTTATAAAAAAAACAGTGTGTCTCTTGTACGGGTTTTGTTCTAAAGTAGATTATGATTGAATTGAATGAGTTAATCATATTTGGAAGTAGGAAGGAAGGAAAAAAATAGGTAATGAACAGTTTTAATTGTATATGTTCTTCTACAGGCTTCAGCAAGTTGTGATGGAACATTAAAAATATGGAATTTACAGAAACAGGTATGCAGTACTACACATGCAAAAGTAGATACGGTATATATTCAGTGTTCAAACACGAAAAGACTAAAAACACACTGGCAGTTGTGCTGTTGCAATGCCTGTTTGTGACAGTAACTAAATCCATCTTTTTGTGACTATGCACTTCGGTTTTTATGAGGACTAATTTGTTTTGCTTGCAGCACAAGACGTTGCATGTTCTTTAGCAAAGATGGTAAAGTATGCAATGCTTGGAAAGTCTTTTCCTTTAATGTTTTGCGCTTTAAGTGCGATATGGAATTTTTGCAGGTTTTAATTAGTTTGAGCATTCCTACATTTTAAGCCCGTCTGACGTTTGTGTCATCGCATATCTTGTTTGCCACGTACTGTACTATAGTGGGTCAAAAATATTCTTACCGTCACTATGACGAGCTCACTATAGCACTTCAAACATTTTCAAACGGTGAAATTGTGTTTACGTTGCGCTGGACAGTTAATGCGAACAGTTTTGATTTTTACTGCAATTCACCAGCTGCGTTGCTTCATTATCTCCAACCTGCATCTAAGTACCCTGTGATGTCCAATTCTGTTTGCGAACAATTGGTTTGCCGGTTCCAGTCAAAGAGCCTTTTTCGCTGAAGTGTCTTTGCTATCTGAAAGGGGTGCTGATGTTTGACTATTTGCAGACGTGCATTGTCACCGTTCCAGTGTTGAAACCGTCCAATGACATAGGAAACTCTGAAAGTCTTGGAAAGTGAGTACTAACTTGCAGCTGTCGTCTGGAGCGAACGGCAGGAAGATCAGTTTTACTGTAATTGCCAATATGATTCTTTGTGCTAAATGTTCACGAACTCAAATCAGGCTTGGTGTTGACTGACATTGTGCCGTTTGTGTGCTCTCGTGTCACACATAATCACATGTATTTTCAATGATTTTATCACAAAAATTTTAGCCTACTGTGTTTCCAATAAACTTGCATTTCGTCTCAAAGTATAACCAGGGTTGTGGTGGGCAACTGCCCAGGATATTGGACTGATATGGTCTTTTTTGTGCACCCAAAAGATGAAAGGAATGCTTGTCTTTAAAAGAGTATAAATATCAATTTCTCCAAAAATCTTTCGAAATTACATGTTTTGCATCAAAAATCACAAAGCTTGTAAAATTTGGAAATGGTTATGCTGTTTATTTTTTGTGTAATACTGTTCACCAAAGCAAATTGGTTTTGCTATCTTTGACTGGTCAAAATCTACTCACTATTGAATGAACAGTAAAAATACAGTATTGAAACTAAATATTTTTCTTACGCACACATCTTTTGATTGTTATCAGCAACACCTGCAAATAAACCTTCATTCGCCAACAAACACGCAGCAAATGCGCGTCGCACTGAAACGCTACATATGTGCGGCTTTAGTAGTTCTCGTATTGGTCTGATCATCAGCCATTGTATCTGCAGAAGAATATTAACCAAAGACACCAGTTACCAGCTTATGGCTTTTACCACATCTCTGGTTTTGATGGTGTGATGCTGGATTGTTGCGCCGAGGATGTGGGGCCATCGGTTGCGTTTAGTGTTGTAGGGCCGCATACGTTTATTGATTTGAAGCACTTAAGAAAAATAAGCAGCGTTTTACTCTTCCTGTCGGTCACTTGTAAGGCCTCTTTAGTCGTATTGAAAAGCAAAACAGATCCATATGTTACCAGATCAAGGTTACATGCAGTCAATAGTAGAGATAGACCGATATATCGGCCGATATTTGGGTTTTACTGATGTATCGGTATCGGCCGAAACGGCCTCGGTAGGTGTTGACAAAACGCTGTTATATGCCTCACGCATGCAAACAACTTGCGCAAGAAAGCACAACGAACCAAGTCAAGACAGTTATCTTGCAGTAACACTAGCACGTGCGTTTTCATAAACAAGCAGACAAGATGAACCATGGAGCACGTTTCGGCCGTCACAGCCGAAACTATAGCATCACAATCGATCAGTTTATTAAAATCATAGCAAAATATTGAAATTGCTGCAATTTAAAAAATTTTATCTCATAAATCCTGATTTTTGAAGTTTATGAATAAAACGTAAGGCATACAATACATTATATATTTGACAATGAAGCAAAAAACAAAATTTTAAAATTGCAGAAATATCGGCTATCGGTCCATGAATGGCCGATATATCGATATCGGCCCCAAAAAAGCCATATCCGTCGATATCTAGTCAATAGCTTTGCTAACATATATGTCTCACTGTCAATTGCTTAAAAATATTCTCTACTGTTTTACAGCATCATACGAACATAAATGAATTAGTGGTGCATAAATTTCACTGCAAACAGAATCACGCCTTATGTTAAAAGTTTGTTTCATGAATAACTTTGTAAAACATGGTGGAGCATAGGTTCATGTGCTGAAACTTCCATGTTTATAAATATGCCAATTAATTCAGTTTGGTTCTAAATTGTAAGACTTTTGCAATAAAACACCCGCTATTCATTCACTACGTTTCGTAGTCTAAATAGCCACATACAGCAAACATTTTGCACCAACATTTTCTTCACAAATCACTTTTTTGTAAAAATGTATATACGTTGATATTCCATTGAAATCGGATTTTATGGCTAAACAGCGTTTTTTTTCATTTAATCCACCCAAGTCTCTTTTTTCACGAAAACATTTTTCAGCAACATGAGTGTAACTGTAACATCAGGACTAACCTAATTAAAGGTATTTAAGTTTATCTTCATCCAGGCTGTATTACTGTTTGCGCTGATATCAATCTTCCCAATTATCGAGCACCATAGTTGCTTTCAGGACCGGCCATTTCTTGATCACAAAATCCTGATAAAAGTTCACCTGGGTTTTGTTTTGTGCGGAATGCCTGGACTACACGCTACAGTCGAATCACTGAACTAAATTAACCATTGACGGTGGTTCTAGGTTAGGCCTTTTTCATATGTTTTAGGTTTAACACCGACATGTAGCAAAGTGTCTGACAATTGTCTAATTTAGCAAAACTTATTGCCTTAGTGAGAAAAGTGTAGAGTCGTTCGCACCACTGAAAACTGCTGGTAACGACAAAACTGAGTTCATCGCTGAAAAGCAGTGAAAGCCACCTGTCCAGATTGAAGCAGAAACTTACGTTCTCACAGGACGTCTGCAACAGCGCAGTTTCATGCAGAAACAGCACAACTAGAATAAGGCAAGATACTGTGGCTACATTTACACAAACTCATGCAGATGTGCGCCCTGCAAGAGGCGTAAACAACAGTAGTGCAGATGTGCGCCCTGCAAGAGGCGTAAACAATAGTAGTTGAAAACTCTGCAACAGTGTCAACTTGTCTTTTTACCTTTCCCGCGAACCAAGTTAATGCAGGTGAGTAAAACAAATGCATCATATTTGTATCTTCTGCTGGGCAGCAATGGGGCGAGTGACTTGCACGTGATATGACGATTACTAAAGCAAAGATTTTACAGAAAACTGCTGCAGTCTTTAATTAAAACCAACTGTGTTTATTTCAGTTGGCGTCTGTAGGTTGTGCTGCTTTTACAGAATTTGTTGGAGACCGGCGACTGGAGAAGACATAGCTGTTCCAACAGATGATGGAGTAAAGATCTTCTCAAGAATGACTTGGCAGCTGGCACAATCGCTCACCACAAAGGTGACATCCAAGGTATGCAATGTAATGCCGGACTGTGGTTGTTTTTGTTATGTAGCATAAACTAATGGCATTGTTTGTTATTGTTTATAAATCTTGAACTCGCAAATGTTCATGGTTAAAACGCTTCCCCCTTCGTCCACACTACATTTGTCTTTACATTCTGTGTCTTATAAAATTGAAAGGTGCAGATTTTATGTACTCCACGAACTCTCTGAGCTTCCTTTTTGTGTAAAACAACGGTTAAACATTGGATCATTGACCTACGTCGTCTCGAAGGAGGTTGGGAATACTCTCTTTCCCAACAACCGCCAAACTCTCTTTAATGCCCCACCCTATTTTACGCGCCATTATTTAAACCAGGGGTGAGGAACGTATGTGCCATCACAGACCGCGTGGATTGTAAGATATCACTGGCCCGCCGTGTGGAATTTCGAAAATGTTGAATTTCGTCTTTAATTCTACCTTTGTTTCCTGAGGAAAACAAGGAGAGAAAACTACGAGGAGTGGGAGAGAGTTCTCTTGACTTACTGTCTAAGTAGCTGCTTATAATGGAGTTTCGTTTTGACGCGATGTTGTGTCCACTTCGACAACGAAAATTCTGATGCCGGTCACATTTAGTCCGTCACTCCTAAATTTTTTTACTAAATTTAACAAATTTTTGTCCTGACATATTAATTACGTAGTAAAACGTGCTTTAGAATCTGAATCAATTTTGGTGCTTTTGAATTTTTGTTGTAAGCATACTGCAGCAAAGTACCGGTAGTTTTGGGTGGGATCCCACCCACGCGGAGGGGCTGCTGCACTCGGCTCTCAATATGAATTCATTCAACCACTGAACCATGCATCCTTGTTTTTTCGTTTTCGCATTTTATGTTAACATAGAAGTAAAAAAACTAGATCAAAGAAACGAATACCACAAAACAAGAGAAAAACTGAATCTCTTTAAAATCTCTCATAGAAAATGAAAGAGCCCATGAAAGTGTCCCTTTGCCGAATAAAAAAGAAAGAAAATATTGCATTCATTGTTCCTGGTGGAATTAGTTTTAAGCATACATAAACATCCCAGCCTATGCATTTTATGAAGCCTCGATCCTGTCTTCTCTTCCCGAAAGTATCTCTGACATCTTCCGTGTTTTTCAAGAAACTCAATCCTGTGTCAAGGCTGGCTGCGATGTCGTCTGGTGTTAAAATATGTTTTTTCTTTGAGAAGTCACCAATTAGCATTTTGCGTCTTGCGATATTTTCTTTGCTTACACCGGGAAATTTTGAAACGACCTTTTCATATACTATGAACGAGTTTGTCAGTCCCGTATCAATATAATCCCATAAATCAAGGCCTGCAATAATATTTTTCAGGGACCTTCCCGTCGAAAGCGTACACCGTGGTCTTTTGATCTAAAAAATCAGTTCCTTTCATGTATTTGCTGTGCCTTTGAACCATTGCAGAAGCCCTTACGTCCACCTTTCCTTCACGACCTGATAGTCTCCACTCTTGTGATGCTGTCTTCTTTCCAACATAGATGTCGAATTGAATTTTGCTTTTGCTCCATATAATATTTCATTATGTGATTACCTTTGAATTTTGTCATTCATTTGTCAATTGCTTGTTCAAAAGTTGGACTCATGGGATTTTGGAAGACAGCATTGAAATGGTTGATCAGTGGACGAAGTTTCCAGGCTCTGTTGCGTGCTGGGTCCGTTTTGTCAGGAACTCCATCGTTATTTGCGAAATTCAGTGCTTTTCGTATTGATTAAAATCTCTCTCGGCATTGTTTCAGCAATCGGAGGAACCCGTAAGTCTGGTTCATTGGAAAAACAATCATGAATTTCTGGTAGGACACGGTATGACATCATAATATTCATTTCCAGAAACCCTTTCACTTCTTCATTTTCTATTTTAAACAGTTTCGTTTTTTTTGATGCATGTAGAATGTGGATTGCGGTACCAAGATGTCATTGATCAACTCATGTACCTTGCAAACATCAACAAAAACAGTAGCTGGAGACGGCAGAGACTCGTGGTGAATCATAACTTTCCTCCATTCGCCAACATCTTTATCTGGAGGATTCTCTTCAGTGTGTACAACTTTTGGGAATCTCTTCGTCCAGCGAAAACTCGCACCAATCATTGCCTCAGACGATTCAAGGTTACCAGAGGATTTCTCCGCTGGTACCTGATGATCAACGATTTTAATAACCATTGGACCATCTCCTCTCTCAGGAAAGGCTTCAGCTAACAATACCTCGTCTTTTTCATCGATTTCAAACAAAGCTTCCTCATCACTGTCATCAAAATCTAATAACTGTGATACTTCTTCTGTAGTTACGCACTGAAACTACTACGCATCCCGGCATGATAAATGCGTGGTAGGTATGGCAGTAGGGTGTGTGCGCGCAAGGCATGGCAGTGGTGTGGATGCTCTACTTCCCTCCGCATGTGTGGAATCCCATCCACAACAAGAAGGCTCTCACTCAGAAATGCAACGGTATCCGGAATCCAACACTTCTCCTGAAGTATAAGCCAGTCTACAAGGATCCTTGTCGACCGTAAGGGAAGCAATCAACTTACCTCCAGTAGGTCAACCAAAAATACAATCCAAGCATTCAGAGACTTGTTCCAGTTACACATTGAAGCTCAACACCAAGTCCTTTGTAAGGTTCCAGTCTATCAGGTGTTAGAAAGAAATGACCTACCTCATTCTCTTTCGTCACACCCCCATCTTTTTTGTTAAGTTTGGTGACGGTTATTGGCGGCAGGCTGAAGCCTGAATTGTGTTTCTTGCCGGGGCGGTTGAGGCGAACGTTCTTGCCCAAGGAGCGCTACGGCAATTAAATCAGTGGCTGTGGATCGAACACCCAGCCTTCCAGTTGAGAAGCGGACACTTTACCACTGAGCTATTGTCGCCCGCACGTCAATCTTCATAACATGGTGATATGGACAGGATCTCACCCAATTGGAGGAAAGGACGCGGGCCGCCAGTTCCTCGCCCTTGATTTAAACGCTAGGTTTTGGTCACTTAGAAGAGTTTGTTTGCATTAAGTGACCGCAATTCTTTTCTGTACGATTGTCACTGTCACCCGAACAATTGCCACCTGAGGCCATCGCCACCCAGGACAACTGCTACCGAGTACAATCGCCACCCGGGAAACTACCACCTTAGTTATAATGAGTTCATTGTTGTTAAACATTTTGACCGTCACAAGGTTCTGGTGTATAACAAAAGTTGCTTCATCCTCTGACTTCTTTAAAGAACCTTCACTTAAACTTTAATACTTTTGAATGGAGAAAGCCGTGTCGATGTCATTGCATCTTCACAAACATTCTGAAATCAGCGCAAAACTTAATTTTTTATGCGCTTTTTGAATATTTTCACAGCAAACTCTTATGCACATTATAGTATCGTATTCATTCCACGTACTCATAAAACGCGTTTTCCTCGTTTATTTTATGTTCCGTGCATTCTTATACGTAAGATTTTGGTTTGTGAGTTACATGGCAGCAGAAGCCAAGTTGCAACTCACTTTTGCTGCACTTTGTTGAAATAACAATATCATAACATAGAGGATCTCAACCGCTGTGCCGCGAGAACTCCTATGCGTGCTGCAACACGATATACCAAACTGAATTTGATAACTTCTATATGATGTGCAAAACGCGCCATTCTATGTGGCAGTTTTCCGGATGTCCCAAGGCTGTAGCGCTAAAAAAGAAGCGTGGGAACGCACCTAAAAACTAGCCATTTTCAACAGCACTTTAAACTCATTTTTAAATCAGTTTTTAATGAAGTATTCACTTTCATTACACTACAAACGAAAATATAAAAATATGTGGGAATGTTTTCCCACCCCACTACAACCCTGGGGTGGCATTTTTCCTAGGTGGCAGTTGTCCGTATACCATGACTAGGAAGTAGTTGTTAAGTTATGGACAAGGCTTTAACATTTGTGAATGTTCCTATAACTTCCTTTTTTACCGAACCATTCGAACAACCATGCCTTCCTCGCAATACCAGGGACGTCCGTTTGCTTAGTAGCAGTTGCGTGTGATGAGGAGGCTCCAAGGTAATGATAAAGACAACTAAGATTTTAGTTTCAGTTAATAATATTTTAATTCACTTCTGCATAGGAATCGTAGGTCACGTGTAATTGAGAATATTACGGTTTGTGTTACAGCAGTTACCAGAAAAAAGTCCTTGTGAAACACTATTTCTGCAGTCCGAAGTTCCCAGGTTTATTCTGAAAAATAAATGTATAACCGTGAAACTGAATGCGCAATAAAAATGTCAGTTTCGAATGCTTTTTTTTCCGCAACAACACCTGAGCAGATATAGCACTTGAAAATAAGTGAGACAATGTCCGTGCATGATGGAAATCAGCTGTAATGTAATTGAAAGTTTTTTCAAAAGTCAAGTGTTTTCATCTTCGTCGACCTTTTTGTGACAATTAAATGAAAAAGCACTGACGCCACATTCAAGCGATGAAGAAAACTATTTGAGTTGCAGAGGTGGAAGAGAATCCCTGACGTTTGCCGGTTACGTGATAGCGCCAACTAGGAGCAGCAGAGTTGCCCTTGACGTGAAACGTACTGCGTAGACAGCGGTTGTTTCTCGCGGAGAGAAGGGCTGTGCTAGATTGAACTGGGTTGCTTGAAAGTGATTGCTTGAGGATGACCAGCGTAGCAACGTTGGGAGACCCCCGTGTTAAGATGATCCCCCCCGCGCACTGCGCACACAACTCGCAGCGGCGTACGAGCCGGTGCCACGGTACGAGTCTAACAAAAAATTTATATCTTTCGCGTGGTTGACTAAAGTTTTCTTTGTCGGTGGCGCAAAGAGTTTAATCTGCTGATAAAATTTTTGCCGCGTTGTTGCAGGTTTTCCAGTGCTGTTCTTTTTCACCCTGCGGCAGATTTGTGGCTGGCGCTTCCGCAGACGGTTGGTTGGTAATATGGGACACGGAAACCCAGGAATGTTTGAAAACGTACGTTTTGAAGGTTTTGCATGTGACTTGTGACTGCTGTGTGTATCTTTTACAATGGTTTGCGTGCATCTTGAACATTTACTCCTTACAGGTGGTCATGTTTCCACTAGCTTTTGACATTTTTGAAAACGTGACGTAGACTTGATGAACGTCCATGTTTTGCCGCGAGTCTAATGCTTCGTAAAACCGATAATGACTAAAAGATTAACACAACAACTATAAAAGAGCGCCAATGTTTCATGTTTGTGAGTATGCAACGTTTTACCCACAAATGTTGCCAGGTTATTCCGGCTTGGCTTATAAACAGCCAGCTCTGTCGATGGTTGTCAGTCGTTGAATCCTAAGTCTTGTTAAAAACTTGCGTTGTGGAAGGGTTGCGTTATTTGTGAACATTTCAAGTTTTGCAAAATCAGTCGTAATTTTGACAGGACGCAGCATCCTTTGAAGACCTGCATATCCACTGTTGCGTGGAATCCACTGGAGAACAACACTGTTGCGTTTTCTGACGTCCGGGGTCAAATAGGTTTATTGGAAAACGCGGTGCCGTCCGCGCAAGCTGCTGAAAAAAAGGCGAGTGTTTTTGCGCAGTACCTCTAGGCAGGAGCGTAACGAGGGGGGCAAGGGCGGCATAATTCCCCGGGCGCCGAATCACTGCAATGGGCGCCAAAAGACCATCAATGTCACAAGTACTTCAATACAGTACATTGGCTTCCGAAAGACATCAGGTTCGAACACGGGGGCGCCAAACTTGCTTCTTGTCCCGGGCGCCATCCAACCTCGTTACGCCCCTGACTTCAGGCAATCAAATATTTGGAAGTGTTTGCTTCGGGTGAACTGCAGCAGTCGTTAAGAACAGCGGCCGTCGAGACGATTGCGTCGTCGACTCGCACCAAAACACGTTAATATGTGGCCTTTTTGTCTCATCGGCAACTGGCCACTTATCCTTGGAAATGTCGTTCTGGATGCGAACTAATTTAGATATTATTTTATATTGGATATGTCAACATGCCATGCTTTCTAGAAGCACAGCAACAGTAAACACAACGCAAAAAGCAGTTGGAAGCAATCCATCGACAAGTGCCAGAAACTAAAATCGTGAATAACTGATCTGCCCTGAGAGCTCGCACTGATCCCTACAACGTCGAAAAGAGCATACACTTCTTGCTTAGCAGTTTGGTTTAAGTTCGCCGCATAGACAGAGTAGGTTCTTTTTGTAAACCGTTTTCTTTGCGATGAAATTTTAAAATAGCGGTACTTAACAAATGAAAGAATAATTTGTTTCTGCTCATTAGTTGGATGTGATGAAACATTTTGCTAACACAAAATCAGTTGCTTGGTTTCTATCTTCACCTCGCGTCTTAGTAAAACTCCTATGGATACAACCAGGTATGAAATGCATACACACAAGGTAGAAGCCTCCTTTCCTTTTCTGAATGCTCTGCTGGGAGCACATTCGTTAATATTTCTGTCTTCCCCCATTTTTACTTTGCCGTTCAGTCAGCGGCAGGTTACATCTGCACATCTTAAGCATGTGCATCCTACTCATAGTGCCAAAAAGTGAAACAAATGAAGAAAAAAATGTCTACCAGACAATTCTTGAAGAGCCTGTGAACCTCTTTTGGACAGTTTATGGGACCCATTGACCCCTATGCAACTTACATCCCTCTGCATCCGTTCATCGACCCGTGGCTGTTCATATACACCAGTATATCGCCCCTGGTTTGAAACTGGATCCCCGACGTAACGTTTTTGCAATAGTGATATAAAACCGCTTGCCTTGCAGTAGGTTTTTAGAAATGTTCGTGCATAGTCTCCTGACGGCCGCAGCATCTGATAGTGCTTTTGTCCAAAGACATGAAGATTTACTGCAGCAGTGCAGGATGGCTTTACATTCCGCCATTGCGGGGATACGTATAAGACATACTATGCAGATCAGCCAAGGTGGAAAGTTTCTTCAGCTTATTCAGATTTTGTGAACTCGCTCACCCGGCAGTTATAAAACGGTTTTCAGCTGAAGAAGTTGATGACGATGTTGTCAGTTCCACTCCGCATCACAGTAAATAATTCGGGCGGGTCTCTCTGCTGAAACCACTTCGATATATTTGCCTGAAAACAAAACTTGGATTTCGTTCTATGGCTTTTATTTGCAATAAAGCCTTTGTTGTGTCGTCAGCATAACTCAGTTACGGCACGAAATCGAATTGTCGTATTTTTGTTGGATGCTTGTTGCTCACTTTTCGGGAAAATTAAACTTTTTGAAGATGCTATGTCATTCAAAGTAATTGACAATGCCATTCCGATCGAAACCCGCCTGACAAAAAAATAAGCAAAAAAGCGCTGGTGACCTCAAGTTGCGTGGATGCTGCAGCAATTTGTATGCGTTGCGGTTCCGATGACGTGACACAAGGTTTTCTATTGCGCGTTTCGAAATTGGTGCGACCAAATAGAACTGAAGCGCGTTGTAAATTTAAAATAGCTGAAAAGCTTTTTGGGACTTAAAACAATTTAAAGTCTTTGCTGCTACAACTTTTGAATTTGTAAGCGACGAACACTTCTTTTAATACATCAGAACGCAGCTTCGGATGATTTGAACGCTTTGTTTGACGACGAAGATGACGACAACATGATGGTCGACTTAATGGCTGATGTCGAGGACGCAGATGATAAGGTTGTTCATTTTTATTCGCAATCGCGTTTCGAAACTGACTAAGCAAGCGATTTGAAATGGTGCTGCTTGTTCACAGTAGTTGTGTGCCACTGCCGACAGACGACATGGCCTGCGCATGTGCGATACGCTAATTTTTCTGCCTTCCGGTTGTTTTTCACGTTTGGTTTCCAGGAAGCGGATCATCTTCCGGGACTGAAGAAACGCTCGAAATCGACCTTATTCGCTGACAGTGACAACGAAAGTGAAGCCGAGCCCTCAACAAGAGACACACAAGACTTGCGTAAGAACAGCCAAGTTCTTTTCATCGCCTCCTTGCTGCACAGTATTTTCGGGCAGCCTTGACTTTTTCTACCTGTTTCGAGATGTGACGGCGCATCGCGTCACATGCCTACAGCGCGTAGTCAGGAAGTGCTTCAAAAAGGCACAAGCAACAATAGAGTGAACCCGGTCGAGCGGGGAACCTTTATTTATTGGTGCTTGCCCGATTTATTAGTGGACTTGGCGTTCCTTTCGTTGCGTGTTCGAATCTCCCATGAAAAGCCGCAACTTAAAAGGGAATCGAAGTTACTTTTAATTGTTTTGCGAAAACAAGCGCAAGCGCACCCTGTAAACCAAAAGTAACCTCTTCTCATGCGCAGCTCCTATTCCTTCGACGCTCGACGTGTTCGGCGACGATAACCTCGATCTCGACCCGCCGATCATCCCACCCAGCAACGCTGTCAAGCCCGTGCCTGACGACGATGCCCTGTCTGTTGCAACAACATCGGCAGGAGTTGCAGCCAATAAATTCCAGCCGACTTCGATGCAACCTGCCTTTCAACCAAGTGCTACTCCCACTCACTTATCGCACAGATTTATGGTGAGCTAAGATAAAAACTGGCAACAACTAAACCGGCGCTGAGCATAACAGTTGACTTTCCATTTTTCGGTTGCAAGGAACTTCAGGTGCATGGGGCGACTAGTCTGGGGGTGGACTCCCAAATCAGGCGAATCGCAGCAGTGCTTGTTGGTTTTTTGTGCAAGAAAATGCGGTCTTGGGGCAAAGAAAATAATCAGGGTAATGACAGTTTCCTAATTACGCAAGTGAAGTGGAAAAGAACTTAGGTTTGTTTTAAAAAGTGAGGTGTTGACATAATTGACATTTTTCGCCCTTCACCGTTTTATATTTTGACAATTGAAAGGTCTAGGTTTGCTGCAAGCTTTCGAGGAATCATCCGACTGGGCTCCGCTTTCATGACTTTGTGGTGATTCGGACTTCCACAGATATGTGGAATTCACATGTCTAAAGTCGTGATATATTATCCAGATTTTATGTGAAGATGCGTGCAGTCACGTGAAATCGACTTCCTACAAAAAATTTGCTCAATGATTCGACTGCTTCACGTTTGCGGAGACTTGATTTCTTGAATACACTATATTTTGAGGGAAAATTACGGAATCTCCTCAGAATTGAGAATTATCAATTACTTTCCACTACAAGAGAGGGTTGAAACACGCCGCCGTCAGAGACCCGGACAATGACATTTCTTGAGGGCAAATAAAATTCACCCCTATCCTACACCTATGAACACGGGGGCCACCGATTAAACCCTGTCCAGGTAACCTGGGGAATCTGCCTCACCAAGGGTGTTCGTTTTTATATTTTCGTAACGTTAGAAATTTAACTTCGGAGACAAACCGAATTNTGTATGTGTTCTTTCTTCGTCAGATAATCACGGGGTGTTGCAACACCGGCGTGGGTCTTTTAAGACCCCGTAGTTACCTGATGTGTTTCTCGGCCAGGACCGTTTCGACATGTAGTTTCTGGATACGTATCTCCACTAGGGTCTCTGCAGATCCTTGGTTACCTGAACTGTTATTCCAAATTCATATCTTGCAACTATGACTGTTCCAAATTTTGGTGTGGATTGGGCGAAGAGTTACCAACGCTGTTGAAACTCGCAGTTGAAGTTCCTATGCCTTTTCAAAATACTTTCCTGTGTAAGGCAGGGCTCTCCTCAATGGTGACTGCAATACAAAAATAAATCTCGATGGATTCCCAAGGATGACATGAGAGTTTAATTTTCAACCACTGTTCCCAGAATCTCAGATATTGTGCGTAGAAAACATGCACAAAATCTCACTGAGTGACAGAGTGGTTTAAATTGTTTGTCATTTTTCAATAAAAGAAACATTTATACATTGCTGTGTCCTTCTTCCAAACAGTTTGCCCCTTGATTCAGTGATATGCCGGTTCGAATGAAACGAACGAATGAAATGTGTTTAAAATTTCAACAACCTTTAGTGAACCACATCTTAAGAGGACTCATGCTTGCTTCGAAGAGAAGTTTATTAAAGTTTCATCTCAGACTAATAAGTTTCGCACAAGCATTACTCTAAAACTGGTTCCAGTAAGCATAAAAATTATATTTCTGAATGTACATTTACAATAGCTTTCCAGGAGAACCTGTCCTGGACCTTTCCAGAAAAGTCATGCCTTGACACAATAAACATTGTTGGGGGTAAAATAGATTTTTTGATTTTGTAAAAGGGTAAATGAAATAAAAAAGGTTAAGAACCGCTGATCTAAGCTTAGCCCTTTGTTTGAATTACTTCACAAAATGTAGCAACGAAAGGTGTTTTTTAAAATCTCGTTCCCTTTCTTGCTATAGCTGGCCCTGGCTCCAGAGGTATGTTCACAAGATGCGTCAGTGACGTCACTGTTGATTTCAAAAGAATGCGCACCATGCGCGTTTCATCCGAAACATGTTTTTCGTGTGATTTGTCAAAAAAGCACGACCTTGCTGTGACATTCCACTCACGACCGACCTTAAGGCTGGCATCGCTTGTGCGTTTTCTAAAGGTATGGAATTCGATTGGAACGATCCGTTGCTATAACGACGAAACCGAAAACGCGATCGACGTTGAGTTCCACGACGCGCAAACCCATCACCCGCTGCATATTTCAAACAACGATAATTTCTCAATGGCGGACATGTCAGCGAATGCGGTCGTACTCGCTGCTGAAGGAGCGGATGATATCCCCAGGTTGGTGTTGTTCGTTTGACTTTTAATGGTCCTGGTGCTTTTCGTCTTTTTCAATTCTATGCACAGCACTGTCGTCTGGAAAAGGGAACGTATTGCAAGTTACTTATTTTTTTATTTGTGCGACGAGAGTTGTACGTCTGCCAACTTGACGCTCGCCATGTTTCACTGTTCTCTGCTGTCGGTTATATTCACCAGCAATTTCTGATAACCGACGACCGTCCAGCTGCAATGACCTTGTTTGTGTTTTTTTCCATTTGTCATCATTTTTGTAACCTTGAGGCGTCAACCTGAGACATCGGTAGCAGAAATTTGAAATTCCCGCAAACCCGACCTGTTAATTTTTGCGATAACTGAGGGTCGCGCTGCCGATGACTTGATGCGATTTCGTTTACATCACCACTTGCCTGTTCCTCTCTCATTGCCGCACATGTCCGAGCATCTTCTCTTTCCATTCAAACGAAATTTACTTTTCGAGGCAAAACACCGCTGGTGTATCGCATACGTGCGCTTTTTCCTTGTACGCGTTCTGTGTGATTGACTGTTTTTCTTTTGATGTGTTCTTTGTTACGCCCTTCAATCGGACTGAACGACAGTGACGGTTGGGCTGGGGAGTGTGAAATGTCTACATTTTTGTCTGGCAGGTGTTATAAATGCGTTTTTTCTGTTTTTGGTGTTTGGTGCTTTGCCAGATCTTTTTTATCACTCCATCTGCGGTTTCCACGACCGCAAGTAATGGCTGCTATCTTTACCCCCCCCATCTCAGTCCAAACAGATGCTGAAATGCGGAAACTTGTCGTATACGTAAGCTCGATAGCCATCGGTATGTGCTTACTCACGACCGTGGTGCACTGTGTAGAACATACAACAGCGCACAATGCAAATAAGTTTGCCCAGTGCTTAAAATGCAGGTGATCCAAAATTTTGATAATGATTAAGCTTACCTGAAGCTTTTGCGAAATTTTTTAATTTGAGGACCGCCTTTTTGCAGCAAACTAAAGTGCGTTCACTTTTCATCTTGGGATAGCAACAAAGAATGGACAGTGGACATGCCTGATGGAGAAGAGATCAAAGCGGTTGCTGTCGGTAAGTTTTGCACAACGCGAAACGAAATCAGCTCGTATGGTTGGTTGCCGGATGCTGGTCAGTGCATTGCTGGGGTGCCGCTTGTGGAGGCAGTTGGGCAATTTACGGTTGCCTTCCCCTTAAGATGTCGGGAGATGCTCAAAATGGGGGCGGACATACGCAGATCAGAAAAATTATATTTTTTCACTACCAGTTCCGGATTTCTATATTTTTACTTCAGGCGGATTCATTGCCAAGGGCAGCAAACCGAGGTCGACACTTAGTGTCGATTAAAGCATTGTCCCACCTTTTTCTGTGTGCGTGTGTTTCTTTGCGTAATGGGTAAGCAGTTCTGCTGAAACCCTTGTTGGAACTTTGCTTGAATTACCTATTTATTTCCCTCGGTTGGCGTTGTGCTGCTGCTGACGCTAATTTGACCACAAAATTAAAATTACGATTGTATTTACATGAAAGCCTGATTCAGCCCGTGACCCCGTACCTCGAAACTATTAGTCAAAAATTGATTTTTTTATTGCACCTACTGTGTTTCGGTGGAAGAATGACGTAAGTTTACAACTTGCATTTTAGGTGAATGCTGGATTGCTGTCTGCACTGACTCACTACTTGTTCGCCTTTTTTCTCTTGGGGGAACGCAACGACAGACTTTCAGCATTCCTGGTCCAGTGGTTGCTATGTCAGCACATACTGATCAACTTATTATAACCTATCACATAACACAAGGCAAGTTGCCCAAAACATTTTCTGTGTTACGGCTGCATATAGCTTGTAAATATAAGACTTAGTTTCCAACCAAAGGTTAGTTTCCAGCGTGAGCTTCTATCAAGGACTGTACTGTGTGAACTGTATGGCACACGAGATGCTGATACATTATTTCATGCCTAATATTTCACCTTTGTCACCTGACAACAAAAACGGGCCCAATAAGAGGCTTGTCATCTGTTTATATTGTTTCAAGCCAGAAAAGATTTTGTGAAACTTAAAAACTACTGAATTTGATTCAGCATGACGTAGTCAACAGTGTAGTAGTGGATCGCTGATTATACTCTATCGAAAGTAGGTGCAACCGCACATATTAGGTGAAGACGGGTTTGGGCGTTGTTATCTTTCACGTAGATCTGTGCCAAGCTTCACCAGCACTGTCTTGTTCTTAGTGTTTCCAACTCGGGTTTTCCCGAAACCGAAACCCGTTTTTTGGATATTTTCAACTACCCGAAACCCGGGTATTTTAAAAACCTGGCATTGCTGTTGCATTCAAATATTAGCAATTCTGATAACACTGAAGTTGCAGATTGGGGCGTGTAACGGCCAAATTGGCACGTTTGAACTTTCAACTATTATCATGAGGCACGAGGTGCGGGTTTTGCTTGCTGGCCACCGTACGTTCGTTATTGGTTGCGTTTATATTTACGTTCATTTTGCACATAATAGGAGTCTACGCGAACTTTAGTCTTTTCGCTGACCTCATTAAATAACTACCATGTGGATGTGAGGTAGTCCTTCAAAGCTATGCCGTATAGTTTCGTAGTTACTAGTTAGTTCATTTATAAGCCGTTGTGTGTTAGTTCAGGAATCGGCAACCTACGGCCCGCGGGCCGGATGCGGCCCGCCAAGCAAAATTATCCGCCCCGCAGCCCCTTTGCGAAATTTTATTAACTGCATGGCCCGCCTAGTGTTATTATATTTTATGAATCTGTCCTTGCAACATCTTGTTTTGCATACTTATGAGAAACCGCACTGTGCTGTAAATGTAATCTATGTTGCATTTTGGGTTTTCGTTGTGAAATATGAAAATCAAGAGTTAATCTGATTAAAATTCCAGAAATACCCAAGATTTAACAGCAGCAAAGGAAACGTAATTGTTGGTGGAAAATAAGTACGACTCGCATACCTTGCGGAGTTCGTGTTTGGCCCGCGACTCGGGAAAGGTTGCCGACCCCTGTGTTAGTTGATATACAAGCTGTGATTCTTTGCAAAATCGATTCGTTCCTTTTCAGTGTGCAATAACTTTCTATACAAAATGTTTGGCTTGCCGTTGGAAGCGACTTAAGTAGATTTTTAATCATACACATTCAGTTTAAAGACGTTAGTAATTAAAGAAAATCCGAAGCATAGAGCTACTCCTTTTACAATAAGGCTCAACCAACACCAAAGTGCAATTTGTACTCCGTTATACAAAAGGAGGTGGTTCAAGCAACGAACGTTTGATCAACCATTTGAAATCAAAGCACAGAATCCATGTAATCCATGAGAGTGAAGACCACAAAACTATTCCGGCACAGGAAGAGATCCGATCACAAATTGTGATAAAGGAAATGAGTCTTTTTGAGGCTACAAACAAGAGGTTAAATAACCTTGAAAAGCTGTACCATGCCCACATCAGTGGAACCAGAAAGGGCTTTTTCAGCCACGGGACTGTTTGTGACAAACTCAGAAACAGACTGAATGATGAAAGTGTGCTTTGATTGTCATGCGTCAGTATTGTAAACATCATTGAAAAACTGTGCTTAACTTAATTAATAATTCGCTAATGAATTGCGCAGGGACCAACAGCAGTAATTTCACAATGATATTGAGTTTTTATCGCTCAAAATCGCATTCATTTCAAGACCCGAAAAAAACGGGTTTTCCCTGGTTTCTTTTCTCAGCTACCCGAAACCCGGGTTTTAAAATTTTGCCCCGAATTGGAAACACTGCTTGTTCTCGTGTGAAGTTCGCTTCGAACAAAACGGTTGATTTCAGTTTGAGTCGACCGGGGTGAAAGTGATTGGCAGGAAGTGGGGACGAAAAGTTACTGAGACTCTCGGCGTGGCCTGAAGTTTAATCGCTAGCAGTTTGATTAACTAACTAACTAACTTACTGGGTGGTCGTGCTCGTCTAGGGTTCGGCTCCAACCAGTGCCTCGGCTTCATGTTGCTGGAAGTGGGGGCCGGAAGTGGTTGCAAGCCGAGAAGAGTGGTCGGTGGCCAGCCTATGCCAATCAGCGCCGCTTCGACCCTGACGTGGCTTGGGTTCACAGCGGAGGGCACCCCTGCCACAGCCGACAGTGCAGGAGTGGTTCGACTCATGAACCGCACTTTCTGCGCAACTTGGACCATCGTGCTACAAACCAAGAAGCTCGTGAGTCGTTTTCAAAGGTTTCAAACCAAGGCTCAGTGTTCAGGAAGCGAAATAATGCCGCACTTAACAAAAATATCGTAACAGCTGTTTTTTTCTGATTATTTAAAAGCGAGCAAAAACTGATTCAAATGTCGCTTGGCGTTCCCCTTTGCCGTATAGATCCCTGCGCACTCATTCTTCCGACGACGCTTGTGCTTCTTGCACGTGCATTTTATGCAGACTAAAAGTCGCTACGATCACTACTGGATAGTCGGACTTCACGAGAATCCTCAGCAAGTTCGATGCATCCTCTGCAAGGGTGCAACTTACCCCCAAACCCTGCCACGTCCCACTATCTCCGTGATGCAGTATCAACTACCTATGTGCGATTTGAAGAAGGACAAAGGGAAATTTGAGGTTGTTGACTGGCGCACTGAAGCTGCATTCTTAATTCGCCGGCAAACTGCTTTCTAACTACTATCCAGACTAGTGGTCGGCAAACAGTGGGCCTTTCAGCACTTTTTCCATTGGGCCGCATAATAGACAAGATCTACAATCTTGTGCCGGTTGCGTGGGTTAAAACGTAGGCTACTGTAACAACTATGGAACATTGATTGTTTGACATTAACAAAAGACTGTTTTTGTCATTAAACGGTTTATGACATTCACATAGCATTGCTATGTGACAGGTAACTCAATGCAGCATAAGTTTGAAATTGGGCCTTCAGAAAACGCATACGCCTTTACGACGGAAAGGATAGTTGTGGGCCATCATAACGAAAGTTTGCCGATTACTGATCCAACAGACCAATATTTTTGATCAGCAAAGAGTCGGAGGTTTGTGGGTGGAGTGGGATTCCTAAAAACAATAGGAGTCGGATTTTTTTATCCGACTCCGACAGTCCACTTAAATCATTTTTAATATCGCACTCCTAAGTTACGAATCCTAACTCGCGCCTGTTGAAATGGTACAATTCCTTTTGAAACTTTTATTGAAGCAGATAATTCTCGCTGTGTACCACGACTTGTGTTGATTGCCAGTTGCTACAAAATTGTTGATAGTCAAACTTCATTCACGTTATATTCGGGGTCGGAAATTCTGGAAAGGTCGGAGATTTTTACCTCCGGCTCCGCAACCCTGATAGCTGGTATCTTTTTCACAAATCCAACACCTCGACGCTCTTTGCCCAGCAGTCACCGAAAGCGTGATCTGGATCACGCCGAACTTTGCGTTTTGCCCTCCATGTGTATTCACTTTGCTGGCATTCGATCTTCTATACCCGATGGTGTGCTTAGTGGCCGGTGAAATTTGCGTTTGACTATCGTTTCTCACAAAAATACAATTGTACGCTTAAAATCATCTCAGCATTCCACACAATATTTCGTGCTCTTCTGAAACGGTAATTGAAGACAAAAAAATTTAAAATCAAATTTTAAAAATATAGGTGATTTTTTTTAAACAGAAGTAAACAGCGTTAAATTAACACCCACCGCTTCTATACTAAGCACAAGCTCTAAGTAGGTGCACTTACTAGAGCTGAGAAAATAACAACTTGTCATTAGTTTTGTCTCCACTAATACGAAACCCCGCCACCCCATAGGTGGATCAGGGAATACTGGTATCATCAGGAGCAGACCTGTCCAGTCGTAGTGTTAGATCTGTAGTTATTCCTTTTCGCGTTAACAGGAAGAATACTGGAGAACTCGACTCTTCTCTTCACACTCCGATTACCTGACCTCTCGTGGTTATGAAGAAGACACGGCTGCGAAGCAGAAGTCCCAGCTGGAAGTTCAACATGTTTTAATGAGATTGTTCGCGGTGCGTGTAAGGTTTTCTGCATCAAAAACCCATCAGTTGCAAGCAAGAGCGATTGCTTTGTTGCGCTGCAGGGTTTGCGATGTGTTTGTTTGTTTAATAGTATGTTTAACTCGGAGTCAAAGATCGTAGTGCATAGCTTAGTTACTAAGCTAGGGGGTGCCCAAAGTGCGGCCCATGGGAAGAATATCTGCGGCCCCCGTCTGGGCTCATAAACTACTTTAGTTATATTGCTTATGATGAAATTTCTCGTATTTTTGTAGTGCAACTAACCCAAAGGTAGCGGGCTTCCCACCATGTAGCCCCATATACAGGCCTTTTTTTAGCCTACAAGTCAAAATTCGCCGCTTCAAATACTTTAGAGAAAATGCCGAAATATGCAGCCTGTAGTTGATTTTTTATAACGCGTGAATAACGCAAACAAGCCTACGAGCTTGGCTTGTGGTTTGTAATCGTTCAGTTACGTAGCAATCATTTATGATTTCTTAAAGCCGTGTGAATTGCACTTAACGGTATGGCTGGCACGCCATTTTTATTGTTAAATTTACTTGTAGTGCTTTTACGTCATTTCTGCTCCAAACAAAGTCAGATTAACATTAGTGGAACGCAGGCCATGCAGCTTGCAGTTACCGTATTTCCAAATGTTTTGGGGAACCAAATGAGCAAGAAAAGGCGTATTCAAGATGAGCGCCGCACACAAGTGCGTGCGCAAGGGGGGAATTGGAGTTAAACCCCCCCCCCCTTGAGTTTGATATTTTACGAAAACTTTATTACCTGCGCAAAGGAGATTACTTGTTTTCGCGTACTTTTTGCTTGTTAATTTGTCGACTTAATGCAAATACCACGCAATGAAATTGCATGCAAAATTCAAGGAACATAGTGAATGGGCCAAAAAGTATTAATTTGGTGTTGGTGGGAACTGGATTATTGTCTGCATCCAGAGACCATCTCACCACTTTTTGCAGATCTTTCATCCACTACGCATGTTTAAGATTGTGTTCCGCAATAGATCACTTCATCCAAAAAAATGTCTTTATTTTGTCTGCTAAGGCTGATCAGCGCAAGCGCTGACCGCATTGGCTACATTACCAATTTCTGTAGCATGATAGAACTGTTGCACGAGCTC
>JGI24159J19872_10001703_pt1 | contig 24879 bp, 13 predicted proteins | sample Ectturendosymbi4_FD_19872 | JGI IMG/M metagenome (IMG submission 19872)
ATTCACTGTCGAAAATGTAAAGTTTCTACCTTATGTGGTTTTTGCGATATAAAAATTTTTAATGTGTGCAGGACTTTATGGACACCCTGTATATTTATATCTTTTAAATTATAATGAAAGTATTTCAAATACGATGTTTGACGAAGGTTTGTTGATATGCTGTTTGTCATTCAGGTTTTAAAGTATTGCATAGTATCTCTTCTTTTTAGTATTTTTTTTGTTTAATCTGAATTGCTTATTCCTGTTGAGAAATTTTCAAAATCTTGTGATGATAAAATGTTTTAAAATTTTATGAAGTTCAATAATATTTCTAAATTTTGCCTCAAACAACTCTCTATGGAAAATATAGTTTTCTTATTCCACTGGAAGTTTTGTTACAATACTACAAGAAATTTTGTACGTCCATCAACGGCCAAAAGACATCCCGAGTGAACGAATCAATGGCCTTTCTTTCCAGAAATTTTAAACGTTTCCTCAACGATGCTTCATTACGTTCGAAATCTTGAAAACCGTTCAACTTGCACCCAAGTTCTGGGCAAACTGATCCGCACCTCGTGGCGCAACCGAGTGGTTCCGCTTAACAGACCGGAAGTGGAAGTGCTGCTGGGCGCATTTGCCAACCTCACAGACACCGAGGTAATGATTGATAAAATAACTTTTCCGCACGTGCACGTATTTTTGCCAGCAAAGTGCTAGTGTTTGACAGAATGCTGCTCTAGAGGAAGTGTCCTCAGAGATAGCGTACCGGATAAGCGTGGTTTTTATCATCACACGCACGATGCCGTGTCGGGTATAAAGGTGTAGCCACAGCGGCAAAGCGAACATGTTGTTAAGTTAAATCCTCAAAACGCCCATGGCCTCCGCTGGCTGCTGCGACTTGCCAAGCACACATCGACCACTCTCAGAATGACTTAACCTGCCGTTCATTCTTGAGCACAGCGCACGAGAGATGACAGTCCGAATTCATAATGCAGTACGATGATTTGTACTAGCATTCAATCCATGACTCACCACAAGCTGTCGAAGGAAATGATCCACAATCAGCAAGCTTAGCAGAGTGACAGGTCAATTGTACGCTTGCGAGAGTGTCGTGTTTTACAAAAAATTTCACGGCACCAGGTAGTATAATAGATAGCCCAATGCTAAATCACCTGTTTAGAAGCAACAAAAATGTCAGTAATCCTTGGTAACAATTTAGCTGTAGCTACAATTTCTACACCTATGCTGAGCAAAATATAAGCTAGGCAAAGACGATGATAACTTCAATATACTATAAACTAGTACTTCTCAACCCGGGGTTCGAGAACCCTTAGAGGTTCACGGGAAGATTTTTAGGGGTACTTGGATGGAAATTGGGGTTTCATGTATTGATATTTTTTAATATCCTATACTAGAGCAAAATGCGTGCCGATTGAAAACTCCGCGTAGATTTGGCCTGATCCTGCGTTGTTGTGATGCAACTGTGTGAAATCCACGGCTTTTCCAGCTAGACTGTGCGAGTGCAGTACAGAGGGTAAGCCCGCCTGGGGTTCGGGTTGATTGTTTCATGATTCGGGTGTACTTAACGGGAACAAGGTTGAGAACCAGGCCCGTAACCAGCTTGGGACATCAGGAGGGGCGAAAAGTTTTCCTAGAGGGCCCAATTTTTTTGAATTATGTCCAATATTTTTATATTATGACAAAAACATTTTTCCAGGAGGGGCGAAAAATTTTCTAGGGGGGGCTTCGCCCCCCCTGGTTACAGGCCTGTTGAGAACCCCTGCTATAATCTATCTGAATGCACTTCAACTTCGCCAGTAGGCACCTTGAATCACGCAACGTAACAGCGCGTTGGTACACCTAATTCCAAAGACCTTTTGTCTTGATTTGGCTCTACTTTTTTTCGATGAAAAATTTCGAAATATTACAAAATGTTGCCACATATTTGCAGATTGAACAAGTGCCGCAGGTTTGAAGCCTTCAGCTCACAAACAAAATGGTTGGCTACGCGGCTACGTCACTAGCTAGGTGCTTCAACTGAGTAAAAGTAATAAGTACGTCAGCAGCCAAAACACGAGGAAATTGTGGATCCCTGATAGGGACCTTGCTCATGTAACATACAGAAAGCAGTGCTGAAGCAGCAAATGTAGCAATTGCTGCGCGCTCCACGCTTTTGGGGGCCCCACGGTTCTTTGTGTGAAATTTGTTCTTTAGTACATATTAGAATTTAGGTGACCGTGGCAAACTCTTAAAAAGGGGGCCCTAAATTTTAAACATGTCAAACAGAAATTTTATTCGCTGAAAGCAAGTTAAATTTTTCATTTTTCTGGGAATTTGCTTCTGCATGAAAGTTCGTTTCACATTGTAACTTGTTTGAGGTCATTTGATTTTAAATTGTTCTTGTCTACACATTAAAGTTGTTGAGGGTCCCGTTTGGCACATTAGCACAAAATTTTTGTTTATTTCGATAAACATATGATTTGCTTCCGAGCATATTAAGTGTGGCTCTCAACCAGTCCGAGACCATGAGCTACATTTCGTACTATGTTATGGCTAAGAACCACATCATACACATGGACACGCATGGACATCACCCCATTCCTTGAAAGCGCGTTTCCGCGCAAAACGGTAACTAACACGTGTGTCGCGTAAATGCGCTTGGCTGTGCATGTGCTTGCACAAGCCACAAAGCACGCTTCCACGCAATGCGTGTGTAAGTTGCATCTTGTAAGTCACGCCCCTACTTTCAAGGTGAACAACTGGTACAAATTTTGCTACTTGTACACGAATAAATACGGTATTTAAATAAGAGCCACATGAAACCGGGCAAAGAGCAGCATGCGGTTCGAAAGCCGAGGTTGGCCAGGGCTGCTCTGGAGTGATTAATCTCTGTAACAAAGCAATGCAAAAACTAAGTGCGAAAGTCTCAAGGGGGGCCCAATGCGACGGCCTCGTTTGCCTTCCCTAATATCTACTCCTGGTTACTGTATATATACAGAATTTGAAAAAATCTCATAGGCAACCATGGATTTGGAATCTATTCACCAGCCTTTGGGTTGCGTACTTGGAGTCTTCCTTTGCAAATATGGGAAATGATTTGTGCACTTATTTATTTCTCATAGTAACCAACTGCAGTGGAGAACGGCCATTTTTGTAAACGTAAGATGGTAGAATGAAAAAACGAGCAACATTACACAAAACAAGCTGGACTGCCTGATTTTAAAGAGTAAAGAGAATAAACGTCTATGTGAAATGGACGTAACCAGTGTCATAAACAAATTCGCAATGGAAAAATTTAGAAAATGCACTCTTAAGCAGTAGGTATCCTGCTTTTGACAGCTGACTTCGACACATACTGATACTACACTGTCTAGATATAGCAGTGATCAAATATGTTGATGAGTCTGGAAGCCTTAGTTACTGTGCACTGTACTTTTGAGCTGAACAATAATATATTCCTTCTTGGTAAAGAGGTGCATATACATTTTTTTTAAAAAGATATGTTACNCATAATGTCCACTAGTTGCTATTTAGGTCCAGGTTTTTCGTACTTACGAAATCCAATATGCCTAAAGGCAGTCACACGGATGCCCACAAAATTTATGATTTAACCGTTGTTGACTTGTTCAAGTGTTTAACTTAGGGCCCCGCGCTGTTAATATGCTACAGGGCCCGGGCTACTTTAATCCGGCATTGACAGAAAGGTGACAAGATGAAAAGCTTGAAAAGATCAAACTCAATTTTGTAATGCCTCACCAGTTCCGCCAGATAATCACAAATTTTCAAAAAATTCTTATTCGATGCATAAAATTGATTACAGTGCCGCTAGCCCTTGATATGGAATGTTTCCTTCAGGCTGCATCTTCTTCGAGCTAGAAGCATCCTTGCGAAGTGTTTTTCACAAAGTAACTGACATAGCGGGTTTACACCTCTGCTGTTCTTAGACAGAAACCACAAAGTTTTCAGATTTTCGTAGATCATTTAGTGCTGCATTTATTTGAAAGCGAATTCCAGTGATCATTGTTATGGTTTAAACTTATGCTTTGTGTTGTTACAAGTTTCGTAGAAAACGCGCAACGTACGGAAAAGGTGTTCCTGCTTATGATAGGCTTCACCAACAGTTCCTTGAAAAAGAAAAGTTTTCTTAAACTGAAATTTGGTGCATTTCAGAATGTTGAAAACTTCAGCTACCTTGACGCTGAAGTTCTTCTGCAAAGCACAAGAAGCATATCCAGCTACGCATTTTACGAGGGAATTAAACACGATTCTGCAGATCAGTTTGTGACGGTAGGATCCAGAATTACGTACAGTTTTGCGCTACGTCATTCCTTGAAAAAATTACGCATTTACCTTTTTGTAAATACAAAACCTAATCTTGGAACAAAAAAAGCCCTACAACTATCTTCTTGCTTAACTGCTCTTTTGAGAATATTCTGGGTCAGGAAAAACCCTTGACTCCCTGCGGCCAACTTACCCCATTTTGTTAGGAGCTCATAAACCAGGTGTTTGGTCAGATGGCATACTAACTGCATAAAATGTTTGCACGTCTAGCGTCTCTACAGCAAAATCCTTCTCACAAGAACACCCAGAGCGAGTCAGCTTTTGGCAAACGATAAATATCCAAACAATGCTAGCGGGAGTGGTAGTGTTTGACGGAATGCCCCTCAAGAGGTAGTGTCCTCAGAAACTTTGGATTAGAGACAAATTGTAGTCCTTGCAATACGGTTGTTGCTTGTTTCAAAACAACAGCGCAGTGGAAATCGACACTGCAGTAAAATTGCTTCAAGCTTGCAAACGCAATATAAAAAACTGTGTGCTAAAAAATCGAGAGATCAAGTACCTTTATGATGGAGAAAATTGGATCTCTTTTAAGTGTTTGAAGTTTGTGGTCATTGCACAGCAGCACTGCGTGTTAAATTTGTAGCTGGGAAATGTTTTATTGCGTGGAGGATTAGGTTTGTCAAAAGTGTAAGAAGTTTGGTGTTCTACAAAGATTTTGTTAAAGCTTAAATAGTTCACTGTTCAACATAGCGTCGGCAAAGGGGCTGGAAAGGAGGTTGGAGATTCTGCGCTTTATAAATAGATATCCTGCTAAACCCAAGTTGAGAAAATAAGGCTTTTTGCTACTACTGCCTTATTGAAAATTGATCTTAAAACATCCTTTGGACAACGTTTGCTACCAAACCTAGAGTAAGAACTAAACTGTCTTCCGTTTACAGCCTTCCATGCGTTTCAATTGTTTCAAATATCGGGTGGAAGACCAATGTAAGTTTCAGTTTGAGCACACTTTTTGAACACTTTATGCCTTAACAAAACAATTGCTGTCAAGCAAAATAAATGCCGGGCTGTCAGATGCAAGAGAAACATAGGTAGTTTCAGTAGATATAATGCGAGTAACACAGGAGTACATTTACGCTTCTTTTTGAGTAGAGGCGTATACGAGTTTTAGAAACGCGCATGTTACTGCAATGTTTTATTTAATCTGTTTATTTCCGGTAGGTAACAGTAAGCAAAGGCTAGTATTTATTTTTATCTGCCATGCACGGATCAAAGTTTATTTAAGCAAACTGAAGTAACAATACACACAACATGTAAACACACGAATCAGAACTCAGAGGGCAAAGTCAGATCTACAAAGAATGGCCGACGCAAGCACATGGTGTAGAAAAAGTGCAGTCAAGTAAGGTGTAGGCCAAACCGCTGCAACTAATTATTAGTGATGTTAAAAATGCAGCCAGAAAGTGATAACAGTGTGTCAATGAAAAAATCAAACGCAGAGAAGCAGATTTACCATGCTGCTTACTAAAACAGTTTTTCTAAGTCAACGTTTGGTAGAAAAAGGGTGTAGAGATAGGAGGCCTTTCACAGATGATTGGGGCTACTACAAGAAAATGACGGAAATTAGGTTAGTTGCTTTGATTCATAAAAATTTCCAATCTGTTTTCCAATATAATTTTACCTATTTGTTTTTGGTATTCATCTCAAACCACATTACTTTTGTGACACTGTGTCATGTTGACGCCACAAACTTGTTTTTCCACAAAACATGGCAAGATATGCTGCATTAATGCACCCTAATGTCGTGTTGATCTTCAACATTATGGAAAAATATTAGTTGTTTCTTTCAAGCTGTTTGAGAAAACGTTTGGCTTTCGTTTTAAAAACCTTTAGAACATGTCAAAGCAAATGCTGTCAGTATTTTTGTCCTGTTGGAGAAAAAACAGTGGGCAGCCTTTGTGAAAAACCTTGGATGAGATTCTAATTATTTCAAGTTATGAATTCACTGCGAGGTGTTGGAGCATTCAGTAACATAAAGTTTTAGTCCATCTTTGCCGGTTGACAAGAAAAGACAGTGGCAAACTTCTTTCTCACGTGCAGAATGAAATCGAGCATTTGCTCAAGATTGTTGCAACACAGAATCGTTTCCAACAAAGGGGTTTGCTGCTAGTGTGACTAGCTACTATACCAGAACACCAGTGCTGCAATGGTGATGAAGAAAGTGGTACGCACTGTCCACACTTTTCGTGTTTGGAGGTAGATAGAAGAGAACCCTCCCCTTTCCTTTTCTGAGCAGGGAAACACTCAGTGACTGAGATAGTGTTTTTATCCCAGTGTATTTTTGTTACTGTACAACTGGCCTAGTGCTGCCACTCTTACTTGGATGGCTTCGACAAGCATTGTATGCTGCTGCCTGGTGCATACATGCGATGCGCGCACAGCACAACTAGATCGTTGATGACACATGACACAAACACAACACATGCCACGCTTGTCCGGTCGATGCCAAGGGGCTGACCTGTTTATGGTGATGATGTCGTTTCCCTCCACGATTTGTCGTACAGGAAATGCTTTTCAGTGGCAAAACAAGATGGCTGAACCACTAAACTACTTGACAGGCTGCACGAGGGATGCGTGACATAATTAGTTTAGTTCCGCCGGTCTGGGAAGTTTTACTTTTATAATGATCATTGGTGTAGGATTAGGCAATTTTGGGGGGTGAAAAGGATATTTTGTCCGAAATTCCCCAAATTTGCCCGAAAAACTCTTATACGAGAAACTTTCTCCCTACAAATTTTCTTCAGCCGTTGGTACATTATATTAACATCCACCATATTGCCATAGACTTGAAAATAGAGAATTTAATACTTTAGATTTGGTTTTTAATAACCCAACTGAGAAAAGTAATCCAAGCTGTGAAAGAACATTGTCAGAAGCCAGTTGGCTCAATATTCTTGAGCATCTGCCTCAAAGTTCTGACGTTTCGCCTTGCATTTACATTCCAGCTGCTGCTGTCAGCAAGGAACCTCACACCTAGCTGAGGTAGGCCTAAAGCTGCTTCCTTCTCTGAAGACATATATGTGCATGATACATGTGGCATGTATTAATTATTTACATTATGACTACGGCAACCAAAAGTCAATAAAGTCTAAATTTTTTTGCCTTTTCTGAAGTTTATGAAACGCCCACAAACTAAATTTCACACTGATACCATGAGGGAATCCCAAGTTATTAGGTCAAAAAAGTCAAAATTTATCGTTAGGTCAAATTTATCATTGGGTCAACTTCTCTTGTAGCACAGTATTTTTCTCTTTATCGATATTTTATTGAAACTACAACAACAGATATTGATATGTTTTTGCAAGTTTGTTTGCAATTCTGTAATAATGCATATAGTGTTTCAACTTTATGATGCCCTCAGGTTTGACTCTACTGTAGTTATTAATGTATTATCAACATAACGTCGCCAACGTTAAACAACCAAATTTTTTTTAATTCCAAAGCTTAGAGCGTATGAACATGCTTCTGGGTAACGTCAACACTAGGCTGAATTATTTTGCAGTTGCAAATTCAGAAAATTTATAAGTCAAAATAAAGTTAAAATTTGCAAATTATAAAGCCAAAATTTCAAGATTTTTTGGTCAAAAAGTTGGTTGCCCTACTTATGACTATGCCTTGAATTTCACAACATCGTCTGTTCAACTGCACATGTATGCAACATGCAACAAGCTGTATGACAAAATGTGTTCATCCAAACACTATAGTTAAAAACAAAAGCATTCTACTAATATGACGTAGCTGCCCTGCAGTATACATGATTCCCTCAGTGTACAATTGACAAAACACGTAACTGAAATGCCTCTTGTGCCAAATCTTACAAGTGAGTCAGTTACTCATCAACTCTCACAGACTAAAACACGAAGTTACTAGAGACACTACAGTTTGTTGATTTTATATATTTTTAATGTGTTTTCTATGACATTTTAAACTTTTATTTATACACTCAATACCAACGAAATATCGTTAAAAATGTCGAAGTTTCTTTGCCCAAATATTTTGAGATTTTGCCCAAAGTTTTGACAAACCAAACTTTTTTGGGCGTGCGCTTGCACTTCAGCTCTTACAACACTGACAACAATTGCCAGCAGGCTGATGCCTGGATAAAGCCCTTTTTCGGAGAGTGCGATAATTCATTCAAATACTGTACACATATAGAGCAGCAGAGTAATAAGGAAAGCGTAAGAATTAACATAATATATTTGAGTGCTGGCAGCAAAATATATTTCAAAATTGTTTGCAGGATATAATGAAATCACACACAAACACAAAAGTTGGATCAAATAAATGTTTCGGAGGTCGCTGTGTTCCCTACAAACAAATTTCCAACTATTCTGACCAGCTCAAGTCCAGAAATTGTTGTTCTTTAAAGACATTAGCTCATGAAAATATATCGTTAACTTTAGAAAGGAGGAGTACTCGAATTGAAGTCAATGAATAGATTCAAAAGGTAAATGTAAATCAGTCTCAATAAAACAAATGAGGATAGCCCTCAGGAAACCGACAAAACCGACTTAAATAGGTAGGTGAAACGTCGGCTAAATAATAAAAATAATCGCTAGAAGAACAAACTTATCTGCTGGAATAATTTTTTTTAATTCTTAGACGAAACGCTTCAATAATCGTCAAAATGATTAAAACTTGCCCGTTTTTGTTTACCTTCTTCTACAATTTTTTTCTTTCGCATTTCCCTGTTGTTTCAAGATCCTTCATATGATTATCTCAGACAAACAAATCAACTTCCATAAGTCAAGTATACTAACAAAACTTCTTTTGAAATTTTCTTTTTCAGAAAACTGCATCTGCTGTGAACAACTTGTTGTGGAAGTTTTCCCATACAAGGAAGACAGGCGGAAAAGTACAGGCGAGTAGAAGTTATCAAAGTCCAGGTGGGAAATTGTGTATAAAAGTTGCATTACAAAAGTTTCAAGAGATGATAAGTGACATAAATTGTCATTCAGCTATTTGTCGCTGAACCCTCGAAAGACTAGAGTTCTTCAGATAAATGTGTTTTTATACTGTAGTACTGCTTGAACAAAAACAAGAATTTTTTACAGTTATGTTATGGCAAGCCCAGTGAGAATTACAAAAATTGCAGTCACCTACGTTAATATTCCTTTGATGCTGAACACAATTTGTTCAGATCAATGGGAAAATTGCATGTCAGAGTGACAACTTTTCTAAAGTAAATAAATTACTTGATTATTCCAAAGCAAGGTTTCTTGTTGCCCCGTGGGAAAGCGCAAAATCAACCGAACTATAAACTGTCGGCTGAACAGACCAAGAGGGCTGTTGCTTTAAATATCCTGTTGTCGAAAAACTAACATTTACTGAATCTACGTTGCCTACGTTAGCAATTTACCTATTTAAATAAAACCAGATTTTGCGTAGTGTCTCTTTAAGCTTCTCCTACAATTGAGTGGATTGATTGAGTGGGATGATTGTCGATGTAGGTGGCTTTTGCGTGGTTGTTTGTCATCACGGCACGTCATTCAACACACTTTCGCAAAAACAGGCAAAGAAGAGGTCTAATATCGTTCCAGAACCATTTCGATAACTTTTGGAGCTGCATTTTGTTTCAAAAATCTTATCAACATTTCCGACTTTCGACAAAAAGATAAACAACATTTGTTATAATAAATGTTAATTTTTCTGTATTTTCAGACAATTTTGAAAACTGTGTCACAGTGTGCTCATATAGTTTAAGTAGTGATTTTTGTTTCTAAAAATTTTAAGCATAAAATTGTGAATATGAAACTAATAATATATCACGATTTAGGTATTTTCTTGGCAAAAAGGTTTCCTTAAGTTACGCATGGCCCAACAAAATTTTTAACACTATTCACAACGTATTTATGCCAGATAATGAGCTGTATCAGGCACCCCATTTGATCTGCATGTAAACCGTGGAAAGTGTAAAAATTAAAAGGACCCTTGATTTCAACTTGTAATGGTAAAGAATACGTGGGACTCAAGAATTATTAAAGGAAATATTTTCTGCAAGCTGGTTGTTTCCAGCCAAATTGCATGAACTGCTTTTAAAACATGTATATCACTTCTGGAAGATTAAAATTTTTGTTTAAGTCATTTAAATCGTCGGAAAAGAAATTTAAGGAAGTCACTTCAAAGCATGGTCCTGTTCGGCTCAGTTAAATCTAAATTATTTACTTTTCCTAAGCGGGGCGGCTGCCGCAAACTCTTCCTGGATGAGCGCAAGTAAAACACAAGATTTTCTCTCATGCTAGGTTTTCTTGTCATTCTGGATTTCAATTAAATCGAAAAAATAATCTTGTATCTTCTTTCGATCTAATGTGGATGTAGTTAAACTTTGCGCTTATTATTTAAGCTTATTTGTCCGCCATCTAACGAGCGGATCGTACGTTTCATTACGCTGTTGCTGCTAAAATCAATTAAATCGGTTGTATCGGAGACAAGATAAAGGGCGTTGCATCGCAGTTAAGTGACTTGCGGTAACAATGAGCACTTAAGATTTTAAGGTAACAGTATTAAGATGTTGCAAAATCACTGTATGATTCGCGCTAAGGTCTTCCATACCAAGGCATCAACATCATTACTTGAATCCACTTTGGGCCCCATGTCAAAAGTTTGTCCAACTCCTTCTGTACTGTAATGTGGGTTTGAATTGAAACGCAATTTTCCAAGCAGTGCATGTTCCGAAGTGGTTTCACTAAGCGTTCCTTATTTCAATGAGACAAAAAGCCGTCAACGAGATTTATTCCACGTATACGTGGGTTTAACTCCAGCTTCAACCTCATCTTTGTTGAGTTGTGGGTATCATGCAATCATTGTTTTATCAGCTATTGCCTCTCCTTTAATTGCTGAAATATTCGAACAGTGTGTTGTTTATATGTAACGAAGTACCAAGGCATGCAAATTAGCATTATGATAGAGTTGCTCAAGCTAAGGAATGAGTATATTCTGTTTCCGTTTGTTTTCAGAACAATCAAGGAATGACATTGCATCTGAAAATACTGCAAGTTCCGTGGAAGGAGAGGATCGAAAAATCAGACTTGAAATTTTTCAAACTGTTGAATCATTGACAAAAACACTGGCGCTTCACACAACAGACAAAGGTGCAGTATAAGTGATAAACTACNCAAAGTGGTTGAGTGCCTCAACCAGTGTTTCCCAACCTTTTCAGGCTTGCGGCACCCTACAAAAGAGAAACATAATCTGCGACACCTAGTGGCAAATCCACAGAAATTTGGCTTGAGGTTTAGCGACATTTTGAAAATACCTTTTCGATGATATACTGAAAAACGTATTAGCTCGCGGCACCCCTGGGTATTGTAAACGGCACCCCGGTTGGGAACCACTTGCCTCAACATTTTTTGTGGAACCTATCCCAAGCATCATTGCCGCTACTGTAAATGTGGATTGAACTAAGAACCAAGTTAGTGAAAGTCATTAACCTAGTTTTGTGCAAGAATAGCTTCTACAAATGGGTATACTTGCATGGGTTACTTTTTTAGCAGCTCTTGCAAATTCAAAGCATTTCAACTTCATTCAAGGCCGGATTTACCTCCTTTAGGATCCTATAAAATGTTAGGTTAACCTTTTCCAAATAAAGCGGAAGAAAGATTTTAGCAGAATTTAAGATAAATTGCTATTTATACGTACAAATTTTTTTTATTGGGTAATTGCTAGATGCATTTGGCTGAAGATATTTGAAAACGGCGACCAACTGAGTCTATATGCCTACTTTAATAAATATGAAATGTACAACATCCGCCAAACTCATTTCGCTCGAAGAAAATTGTCAGCATCGGCATAGGAATGTTGCGTAAAGCAAGTCTAAAAATGAACGGAATTTCATTTTCTAGTTTATCAGATTTTTTATATTTCATATTCTTATATAGAAGCCGGACTCAATCACATACATGCACCAGAGCGACTTGGTCATATTCCTGTCAGCAGCAATACCTACAATAATTTATTTGTTGACTGGTATATTACTCCCTCACATGATTTCACCTTCTTTAGCTGAGTGATGCCTTATTTATTACACAACTTCATTACCGTCATACAGTGTAGTGGCAGGGCCGGTTTCTGTTTGCTGACGAAGCACTTCAAACGAAACTTGTTTGTAGAATTGTATGGTTTACTTTCTTGCTGTAGTCAGACTCAGTTGAGCACTGCTTTCCTTGACAAGTTCTACAGAGCCGAGTACTTTCAGCCATTGTAGCTGACTAATGCCGGGTCTATTGCCCAACGTAATTAATTGCATTAGGTTTACACAGATTTTCTAGGCTTCTGTTATTTGTTTGAAGAGATAGTTCTTTTTTGCATCCTGGAAAATCTATCTTACTTGTCATTTAAAAATGTTGTATCTTGCTATACTTTCAGTTGTTAAAAACTGTCGAACAAGTTTTTACTGGAGCGTGATTTTGCTTTTTCTTAACCACGCTGCATTTGCAATTTAGCTCAATGCGGTAAGTCGGTTTCACGAATTTATTCAGCAACATATGAATTTTGAAACTGCATCTTTATGTTGCAAAGAGAAGCGACAAACTCAAAAATAAGACAAACCAAAATTTATGCTTTCTGAGACATAACAAAATTCTATCGAATTAGTTAATGGTGCGTCGTACTTTTACAAAGAATGAACGTGACTGAGTACATTTTTGTGAAAAGTTGAACGGCATAATTTTTGTTTGACTGTTAGTTTGAAGACAATAGGCCTACTATTTATAGCAGACATAGATTTCTCCGCAGAGGCAAAGTTATTCTTGGTGTTTTCTTTTTCTCATGTGATGCGAATCCCTCTGCCGTAATGCATCCAAAAATTGTGATCTGCAAATAATTTTTAAAGTCGTACTAACGGGTTTCGTCAGTTTTTTCTGCATTATCTGCTCTAAAGGTTCTCAATGTTGTTTTGGTTTGCAAAGATCAGCAAGACCAATTATGTTGAACGGACATATGCCGTACATCTGCTCAATTCAATGTCGCTTAATCAAATGAAGTAAAATTTAAAAGCTGAATAACAGGAAAGGTTTTTTTGGTGAAGGAAGGAACCATTCTCTTAATAAATTACAAATATCTTATAAAGAGTACCAATGAATCAGAATGCTCCAGTCCAGAGTCTTGTCACCTCGAATTTCACCAACTTGCTGAGAATCGCGTAATACACGCGATTGTCGTAATACCTTCAACGCTTCGGAGCAAAGCGAATACACACACACTCCACGTATACAGCTTGTTGCGCCAGGGAATTTTATAGGGGCTGTTATGCTATCTATTTACAGAGAGTGATGTAGACGGTTTGCTACTATCTGCACGCGCGCACGCATCTGCTGCGTGTACGACATATGCTGAATATGCACGATGCTTAACGGAGTCAAACGAAGGATTGTTTGTGTAACTTGGACCTGAAACAGATTCCCGAGTGGTTGATGCCGTAAATATTATGTATAATGACGAGAGTAAGCGATAAGTGCGGGGTCGTCCCGTTCCTTAGCTCCCTAGCGATATAAAAACATGAAGGTGAAGTGTGTGAGAGCAGTTTTGGTTAATTTTCAGAATAAAAAAGTAATTTCAGGGAATTGGGTATTGAGTTTTGCAGGGCAAAAGGCAGATAATCTTGTTATGACAATGTGCAAATGAAGCGTCCAAAATCGGGACATGTGTGATGATGATATATGAAAGTGGAGGGCTGAGCTTCTTTGTCAACTTTCCTCTTTCCTGCATGCAAAAACACCAGTTGCAACTGTGACATTTGTAGTTTGCTCTTGAAGCGCTTTTGAAGAAAACATGACAAAAATTTCGGCAAATTTCAGACAATGAACGAGCTCCGTACAAAGCAGAGAAAAGTAAAACAATCAGTTGGCATCAGCAACCAGGGCAATTGAATGTTTCAAGTCAAAAGGATTCCTCCCCGTGTCAAATGCCTTATCGTAGTTTCGCAGTTATGTGTATTACGTGGGAAATTTCAATGTAAAAATGACTATAGCAGTAAGCAAATATTGGGCTTGGGTCTGTACTTCAGATTCAAAATATGTCCAAGGCATAAAGCGTTTCTTGTTTCAGTTTTATTGAACAGTCAAATTCTCATCTGCTGGTTCATTGCTCAAGTCAGGCCTCATCACCAAAAGTTGCAGTACTCGTCATCATTTATTGCCCGAAATCTATTGCTATAACACACAGAAAATATCGTACTAGTAAGGCCAATTTTGTTTTTGCACTTTGCTTGCCAGTGAACACTTTGGATGAACCTTGCTTGTTTTCTCCACTGGCATCAATTCAACTTTCACGCAATTATTTGTTGCAGTCACAGTTCAGATTCGATGTTTGAAGTTAAGTGAAGTTCTATTTTGACCACAAGATTTGATACCTCCAACACGCTTTGAATTTTTATGCTAGAGTCAGACTTTTCTCGTTGGTAGGCAATCTTACGCGCATGCTATTTTCTGGCCATTCAAGACCCTCTACATTTTCTTGGCTTTTGGAAAAGTCGAACGAACAATATTTTTGAACACTATACTGGATTTCGTCATCTCTGAGCTCATCTCTGTTAGAACAGGTTTCGTTGGTCACTGAAATGCACTGAGACAACTGAGGTAAAGCAACTACTCGCCTTTTCTTGGATAGGTGGAGTTGTAGTGAGAACACCTCTCTTACCAGATTTGTATCTGGACTCGAACATATGGGACGTTTTGTTCAAAAAGTGATTTTTTAAGGTCTTCTAGCACTTTTCCGATGGAAGCACCAAAGTCGTTAGAAAGCAGCAAAAAGATCTATGTGAGATCACTACTCCGTGTTTACTTGAAAATGAAAAACTGCGCTTCACTGTGGAAAATGCTTGTGTACCACATCATGCAAGCAGCTGCGATTTTTGACTGACCGCAGGCAAAGTTGTAGATTTTGAAGGGATGACTTTGGCTGATTTTTTCGCAAGCGCAGCTTTAATCAACGTCTTGTTTTTTTTCGCACCGCCTGACATGTATCGCTGTAGTCTTGCAGTGCTGTAATACGGTCTATCACCGCCATTATTGCGCTGTTGATCGTCGCAAAAACACAGGAACAGTGTGTCAATCGCTATTTCGTAAACATTCAAGAAACTTGTCGCAATGAGAAAAGACAAGAAGCAGGCAATAGTGACGGGTACGATGAACTCTGCTTGCGGAGCAGTAGGTCCGAGCTTAGTACGAAACCAACTGTACCCTGCGAACCCGGTTATTATGACCACTGAAACTTTGCCTAGGAAGAGGCAAAACCCGCTGATGCAGTTGAGCAGCATCACATGCTTTGCATTGCTTAGCAGTAAATGAAAAGCGTGTTTTGCGCCTGAGCAAAACCCATCGCCGTACATGGCAACACAGATGTAAGCATTGCGAGTAACATACTTCAGCACCTTTTCAAAGCAAGCCATGCAGCATAAAACGCATTTCATAACGTAGATAGCTGTCTTGTTCTTGCTCTTTTTCAATTTTCGCTCGAGATAAGCTAGAATAATCCGAATGAACTGCACCAAAGCTACGATGAATGATCCCAGAGCCACGGACCCCAAGTTGTAAAGGATGAGGTCACGGGTATCGGCACAGGTTGGGCATAGGTTAAGATGGCACTTTTTTAGCTTCGCGCCTCTGGTAAAAAACCAACGGGAAACAGCGCTAGCGAGAATCACTTTCTGACAGCCGGAAAAGAATTGCATGATCCAAAGCCAACAGAACAAATGTGGAAGCGCAAGAAGAACTTGTGGCGTGGCGGGATCTTCCACGAATCGGACCATTCCATGATTGTCTACGTTGGCAGTGCGAATTGACAAAATATACGACCCAACGATAAAAAAGTAAACGGTGGCCAAGAGCATGAGCGATAACGTTATGAATGGTTGCAACAGCATACCGGGCATACTGAATACCGACAAGCTGGCTTCCTCGAATAAACTAGCAACAAGAAGCAAGCTCTTTCTGGACCAAATAAGAACAGCAAGTATAATAACTGTCGCGATCGTAACTGCGACAGAAGCAGGAAGAAGATAATTGGACTCCCTTATGGCTGTAAATGTGAGCATATCCAGCAGTTGGCCAGTGTTGAAAGCTGTGAGATTTGTCGCTGCTGCGCTATAATTGTTCCCGGCCGCGACTAGGACAGTAGGCAGCAGTTTCGTTTGTAACAGATGTTTTGCATCTGCTTCATTAACAGCACCAATCGCTACAGCGTAGTTGTACCACATAAATGCAGTGAACGACAAAGAGCCGAGACTTGACAGAAAGACTAAGATCACCACCAGAGCCCGGTAGAAAAGTTGAAGAAATACAATCATGGCGAATGAAACCCCCAGTGCAATCATGCACAGGTATATGGTGTCTTTCCAGTATTTGAGGCTGCTGTTTATGATTTGGCCAGTGACCAAACTCGCGAGCGTTTGAAGACCGGTATTATTTGATGTAGCATTGGTGACATTGCGAAGGGGAAAGTGTTGCGCGACAACTCCAGTGTTCGAAAATTGGTTGACAGAGTTTACCAGGAAGGATCCAAACTGAAATAAAAGTTACGAAAATTCAGCATTACTCGCTTGCACCAACAGGAAGAAAAGTTAAAAAACATTACACCCAACCAGAAAATTATGCAAAGTTTAAATAGGTTGTTTGACAGCTGGTTTGTGGAGCTGGAGCTCGAAGCCAAAAACGTTTAGATGGTGAAGCCTGAGTCTGAAATTTGGTTTTCGGTTCCACAGCCTTGTTTTGTGGGGCAAGTGAGCTAACTTATTGCGGGGAGAGCGTGGGTTGTCGTGTGTGTGTATAATTTTCCTCTTTTGTGTGTAGATCTGAGCTTCTAGAACTTTTTTGCACGCATTTCCGTTATCCATCAAATATCATTTCACAACACCTAGCTCATCCATGTTGGTGTTATAATACAATTGTACAAATAATACAATGGTTTTCAGTTTTCACTTGACCAAATCATTTTGGAGCCGGTGCCAAAAACTTTCAGATGTTAGAGCCGGAGCTGGAGCCAAAAAACTTTAGATGTTTGGAGCTGGAGCCGGAGCCTGAATTTTGAGTTCCGGTTCTTCAGCTCTGCCCGTAATACAGGTTCCCCACTCCTGTTCTAAAATAATAAACTGTGCAAAATTGCTACTGGTCTTTATAGGAGCTAGGCATCATTGCAATCGACCGTTAAACATATCTACCAAGAGTTTACTCTTGTTAGATACAAATCATCTTCCCTGAGTTTACTTGCTTCGCAGCTGCACCAGCATCATTCTGGATGTACTGTAATTGATATATTTCAAGATTTTTGAGGTTTTTGGTCATTATTCCAGGCCAATGTGTTTAATGCCCTTATCTCTCTCGAGGAACCACAAGTACAGTTGACACAAGCGTCGCAGCCCAAAACTAAGCGATAATTTTTGACGTTTTAGTAGGCTGCCCAGCGGTAGTTTTGCAACTAGGGGATGAAAACAATAGATGAGGTGAAACTTTCATAGAGCAATAAGACAAATTTTGATCTCGTTTTCATCTACTAGTATTACATGTGACTAAGCCTGCAAGAGCAAAATAAGTTTTTTGGTGTGTGCTTTTCGTACAAATCGATTGCAGAACAAAGCTTGAAACTATTTTTAGGTCATACGTGGTATTGTTATGTCCATTGGTGCAGTCCTGATGAAGTACTGCATTAGGAAGTGCGGCATACATACGGCCAGCATAATATTCAGGTAGCTATACGCACAGTATACGATTATTTTCGTGCGTAGTCCTACTTAAGAAATTATAAATTAAGTACATATTTGTACAGAACTGATTCTTAGAAAGGTAGCCTACACAACGTATGCTCGCATTTACCCTGGCAATACGCCCTTTGGCAGCGAGTGACACAACAAGGCAGTTGGTGAAACCGCCTGACTATTGCATTTTCTCTTCCAGAGTTTGCAATACATACTTTTAAAAGATAAAATTGACATGGTTTAAAGAATGAAGTTTTACCAAAGAAGTTTCATATCTGCAATTTTTGGGTTGCTTATCTTGTTTCGGAGTCGAAAGTATTGTTATTACTAAGTAATCAATGCTTTTCTATTTCATAAACAATGGGCTCGCTATTTTTTTAACCGCTGCTCTTCAACTTAAAAAAAGCTTCAGTTGTACTTTCAAAACAGAAATGCAATTTTAAAAATTTTCTTTGTACAAACCTGCATTATCTGAGAAGGAATGCACCTATTAATGAGAGGATGATGCGGAAGTATAAGCCCAAAAGGCATGGTGCAAACTCGTTCTTGAATTACGATGTCGGATAAGTTGTATCCATTGTCGAGCAGCAAACGATCGCAATCAGTTGCATTTCTTGGACACGTTTTAATGCAGAGAGTCGCTGGAGCATTTGTTTTCAATAAGATGTCAAGTGGATTGAGAACCATTTGCATGTTGGACAACACCACCTGAAACTCGTATGGACGTTTGGAATGATCTAACCCAGAGTGAGTCGCATTTGGGATTGGCGTATTGACTTCACGGCCACAAACATTTCCCCAAGAATCAACACCGAAAATGTATCGACCCACATCTCCTTTCTGAATGCTAAAACTACCCAGGTAGAGCATTCCTACAAGCATGAGAGCGAACAGAATGAGAAATGGCAAGTCTCTCGGATGCTTCTTTCGTTCGGGTGTGGTGGGAACTATTGCATTTGGAAATACCTCCATCTTCGACGTTGACTGGTGGCAGCAACTCAACATCTTTGTCACTTCTTGAGTAGAGAGCGATTACACTTTCGATACTTGCAGAAGCAGACCGAAACAATGGTGTACGATATGCAAAAATGGCTCACTTCGCCTTGCTCAAAGTGACTAACACCGTTGTCTAAAACACTACAATAGTTGCTTATGACGTAACACAAAATCACACAACTTATGCTGATTCTAATACTATAGATCAGTGCTTCCCAACCTTTTTCAGCTTGCGGCCCACTTTTACTGAAAACTTTTGTGGGGACCAATAAGAGATATTGCAGTAAAACAACAACGATAAAATTGAAATATGAAAAAGAAACAAAATGGAAACAACACATGCAAATTACTGTTTATGTAAAACTTGAGCTTGCTCATTGTATATCATAAGATTTCCTGGCCTAATCAATAGAAAATCGGCCAATTTTCAAGAAATGAACTTGAATCAGGCCTCAACGTACTAGCCACATCTTTCGTTTGGACTTTCTTGAGGATACGAAGAATGGTCTACTGATTACTGTGCAACTGAGTTTCAGTCCAGAAAAGGTGCAGCTACCACACTGTGTCGAGTCAATTCCAGAGCATGGCACAATTCACACACATATTACTCATAAAAGGCATCACTTGCAAAGCAGAACCCCTATGAGAGAAGAAGGCCGCTTTGAGAAGAATACCAAACGCTCTTCTTCACAGCTCCTAAACTTGGCCAGCATATATGCGGCAGTAAAGAAAACTGAACAGTTTTCACATTCAACGTCTCCGCAGAATTTGCGGAGTCACGTGAAAGGAAAAAATGAGAATGAAGTTATCTTGCAATGCACCGGCTGTATAGCATCCGGTTTCGTAATCTCAAAACAAGGCGTTTGCGCTAACTTGTTCACTTCCATTTTCCTGACTGTCGTTTGCCAATAAATTATTATCTATGGTTAACTGAGCTCAAGTGCTTGAAGTGTTCGACCCTCTTAATTTAGAGATATTGCAAAGAGAGTTTGTGGCAGCTCAACATCTCGATCTTCCACTTGGAAAAGTATACCAAAAATCATCTGGCTCGGAATCCTTTCACCAATATTCCCTACAGGTGAACCCTCACCGTCCTTGTCAAAGCGATCTTCTGCCGAAGAGGTTCTGTCGCCCTACCACCAGTTCCAAATAGAATGAGGCTTTTTAGGAATACCATGCTTGGTTGGATCATAGCTGGTGCGTAGCCAACTTTCGAAACGAAAGCAGAAGTTTTCATGATTATTTGCATTTAATAGGCAGATTTTGTACAAATGAAATGTAATAGTCCTATTAAATTAGGTGCACTTAATTAGCTTTTCAAGGTAAAATCGTCTGTTAGATCAAAAATCTGTCTCCTTGTTAATTTTAAGTTAAATGTAGGTCATATTACTGCATTAGCTATTGAAATCATTTCCCCCCAAAAAAGGAATGGGTAAGCGAGGTGAGAATGCGAGATAAGGCAGAAGTGCAAACGAGCACACCACAAGAGCAGAGCCAAACCTGCACGAGGAAAATTGCATTGAAAGATTTCTTGAGGGCTTTAAAACTTTCGTGTGCGTATGGTTACTTGTTTCTTCATCTAATTTTGTCTTCATTCATTAAATAGGCATGCCATTCACGAGTCGATCTTGTAATAGAAATTATTGTCATTTGGTTTATTTCGTCAAAATAGCAGCCGAGGTGAAATCGCACTTTCGTAAACATCGTACAATCTTACTGCAGAGCGGAACTGCTTCTGGAAACATAGTTGTCTTAGTTGCACTGACAGCTTGCAAGCGGAAGATCTTCATCTTCCTTACTGTTTCAGACCATGTTGGGTTGGGCTTTTTGCGCTCCAAGTGTATACAGTAGGCATGCGACGTAAGTTCATATTTTCATGGTCTTCAATACTTTGATTTGACCAGTGGTGGACTTCGGGTTGAGGGGCCTTCTGATGACGTCATCATACTCAGCCAACCGTGATAAGACCTTTCGATCAAGCCTAGGAAGGGGATATGCGTGCCACCCAAGGATATGCTTCTGAGTCTACGGCATGACTGACATAACCGAAAATGGAAAAGGGTGTTCATGACCTACAACTGTGAAAACACTGAAAGTTGGTAAGACAAAGCTAGTCTCAGAAAGTTAAGCAATAAAAGTTACCAATACACGTAAAAGTTAAGCAATAGCAGGATGGCATCGCCCCTCACTTCTCTAGTTTTACTATTGTTGGGGGATCCTTTTAAAGCAAGGCACTTACACATTTCATTTGCTATTGGGGGCCCTTTTGAAAGCGGAGCACTTACACATTACAGTTGCTACTAAGGGCCCCTTTAAAAGCAGAGAACTTACACATTACAGTTGCTGTTGAGGGCCCTTTGAAAATAGATTTCTTACACATTCGAGTTGTTTTTGGGGCCCTTTCAAAAGCAGAGTAGCCTACTTACGCATTACAGTGGGGGTGTAGTGGAAGAATGATAACTTCTGGTTACTTGAAATTACGTGCTTTTCACGCGCCGTAGGCATCGCATGTGGTACACCAGATTGATCCGTGCTTGCTTGCCAGCTGCAGTTCGACAGTGTATTTGTGAGCTGGAGCCGAAGATGCAGTGTTTAATTATGGTGCTATTTGTGTTCGTATGAGTTTAATTTCTTCACTTGTTTTCAGATCATGCCGCTGTTTTAAGTAAGATAAAGCTAATGAACAAAACTGTGTGCCCACTGGTTTGTCACAGGGGGACCCTTTGAAAGCAGAGTATTTGCACATTGCAGTTGCTGTTGAGGGCAGGGCCGGCCTTAGCAAGTGCGGGGCCCGATTGGAAGCAGTTTTGCGGGGCCACATTCAGTGGCGTGGGCAGAAATTTTTCATTGTGGCATCAAGTCATAATGATAGAAATTGTTGATGTGAAAGAGCGAGGCCCACCCCTAGCTAGGGAGGTAGAAGCAGAGGCGTAACGAGGGAGGCAAGGGGAGCACAATTCCCCGGGCAGCGAATCACTGTGGGGGCGCCGAAAACTCCTAGGAATGCCACAAATACTTTCTTCAATACAGTACAATTGCTTCCGAAAGACCTTAGATTCGAACACGGGGGCGCCAAACTTGTTTCTTGTCCCGGGCGCCATCTAACCTCGTTACGCCCCTGGATAGAAGGCATGACTCTCAGTTTCATCTCTCCAGCAGAGACTTCAACGGACAATGCCGTAACACGCCATAAATCCATGACTGCACATCCAAAGCTAGAAAGTTTGCAGTAGCAACAACAGATTCTATTTTCGATTTTGAGTATGTTAACCATGGATAATCTATCGCTTCACCACTATCAAGTACTCATTTGCAGAGGAAATTACAAAACTGTGTCCCATCACTCTCATTTCTGGAAAAACGTCTGTTGTTGATGTAGATGGTTCTCTTTGGGCTGAATAGACCCTAATATTCAGGCTCACGACACCTGGCCATGTAACAGGAATTGTTTGTGGATCGAATGGTTCCGAGTAACTTTGAATTTTCGTCCTCACAAGTCTCATCAGACGCACCAGCTTCCTTCTTTGTCAGACTCAGCAATTGCGCTTTGACTTAACTCACTTTCCGTTACCCATACATAAACTTCTACTTTGACTATACAGTATTTGGCATAACATCGTCAGGCTGTATGCCTACACTGTTGCCATCTTCACTGAGGCTTTTCTAGAGCTTTTTGTGCATATTTTGAAGTAGTTCTGTGAAAATTCGTGTCCAACGTGCTTTGTTTCTCTTCTGCTTCGACTTTTTTGCCAACTTTAGCTTTCTTTTGACTGCCATTTAAGATTTTAGACGTGTCTCTTGGTCTTGCACTCATGGTATTTATCGTAGTTACAGAAGAAATGCATCCAAATAAGTACCCCAAAATCGACTGTTAGAACCAAAAAAACACAGTATAACACCTGCCTATCACTATATACTTTACACATGGACACTACAGTGAAATCCGCTTGTTAATACAGCACCGGTTATGAGCACAAACCGCTTATTAGAACACGTTTGAATATCCGCGAAAAGTTAAAAAAATAGTTTCTCTTCTAACATCAAATATATAAATTAATTGCAGATTTCCAATACCTATAAACCTGCTTTTCATAAATTTTTCAAAATAGGCAAGTACTGTAGTACACCCCAAAACTTCCACAAAGTCATCCCACCTTTGCACCAGCTTTTCAGACTTTTTGCAACTTCTAATTTGTTAGGTTGTATCTCAGAAACTACGACGTCTATCTGTGTGAGAAAGAGTGATGCCGTAACCCTTGTTTAGGAAATACTTCATGATTCAGCTCTCCCCACAAGAACATCATGAAGCTTAGTTCGCTTAAACCTAACTGTCACTTGTCTTTCGCTGAAGAAGGTGGTCCCAACATTTCTGTCACTTTGCAAATGGCTTAACCGTTAATATTCGTCAACGAAACTTTCTGTTTATTTGAAGGAACCGTTATTTTTGCACACCTGTAATCGTTTTCGTTTCGAGTAATTAAAACTGGGTTTATTTCAAAAGTTTTTTCCGATCTCAAGTTGCCTCATTAGATCTTCACGAGAGGGAAATTGAATAAGACTAAGCAGTACCCAATACACATTTGCAGTTACGAACTATAGTTAACCTTCCGAAGACAAGTAGCAGTAACTGTTGAAACAGCAATAACTATCGAACTGTATCTTGCAACAACTTTTGAAACTTGACCTGCCAAATACGGAACGATTGTAACAGAAAACAGCTTCAAAACTTATCCATCTCTGCCTCACAATGCTGCCACAGGTTTCTCCGCAAAAATCACTAGATTCACGAAAAAAATCCACTAGATCTGAAAAAAATCATTCGATTTAGCTTTTTTGCATCAAATTGGGATTTTTGCTTGAAATAATTTAGTTATTTACTTCATCGCCAAAAAACCTTTACGTCATTTACAATTTTGTTGATAATGATCATGCTGAAGCCAGAAAAATTTCATACCAACTATATTCAGGCTTTTTTCAAGAGCTAAACACGACACCACTCACGGGGTATTTTAGACCAATCATCAGCCTAGCGATTATTTAATTATTTCTACTGCAATGTTCCTGAAAAGAAATGAAAATGACGTCATGGCCAAGATTGCAGCAACACACAGCACGGAAGTGAAAAAATAAGAAACTCAATTAGAAATACTTGTTCGTTCGTTTGGTGCAAATCTTCAAACAACGATTCACATTATCAATTGCTTTTGGCTGAAAAGGACTGAAAAGTTTTAAAAAAGACAACCGATCTTCATCAAACACATACTTTGCAAAAAATCACTAGATTGCAGTGAAAAATCACTAGATCACTAGGACAGTCTAAATATCAATGGGTCTAGTGACGATCTCTTGGCGTGGCACCAGTGCTGCCTCTCAACTAGCTGCTATTGAGAAAAACTAGACTATACATTGCCGAAAAAGAATGACCATTGCTACAATTAAGGAACGATTTATGGTGACTGAGGGCGTTAAAAACCGCGATTTTTAATGTTATTTTCGTTGACAATCGGCCCCACACTTAAAAATACTTTGGGCCTCGCACCGGTACTGCACAAGTAGCTTTGATTGAAAGGGTTTGTGTAAATTAGTATGCGTAAGTTGGTAGACGAAGCGCGTGGCCCCATTTCGCCCGGGTCCCCATTGGAAGCAATCGGTCGGCTAAAAGCCGGCCCTGGTTGAGTCCCCTTTGAAAGCAGTGCACCTGCACATTACAGTTATATACTGTACTGTTGGGGGACGCTTTGAAAGCAGAGTACCTACACATTACCGTTACTGTTGGGGACCCATTTGAAAGCAGAGTACCTACACATTACCGTTACTGTTGGGGGACGCTTTGAAAGCAGAGTACCTACACATTACCGTTACTGTTGGGGGACGCTTTG
>JGI24159J19872_10001704_pt1 | contig 24875 bp, 11 predicted proteins | sample Ectturendosymbi4_FD_19872 | JGI IMG/M metagenome (IMG submission 19872)
CTTCACTTCACTTCGCGCGCAGCGACAAAGAGAGCTTCGGACGTCGCGCGGCGGTCGATTGTTAAAAATTTCAAACGCGAAAAACAGCTTTCCTCGTTGAATGTTTTTGCAGCTGCTGGCGAAACTCGGACGCGTCGAAACAATGGTTTTCAACCTGGGGGGTCGTGAGCAGATATTTTATGTACACAGATGCATTACATTTGCTTTATTCTAGTTTTAGATGCGGGTTGTTGGGTTAGAATGGGTTGCTATAACGGGTCGCTGTACAAAAAAAGGTTGAAAACCACTACATTGAAATATTCAACAGTTATTCAGAAATAAACGATTTTATTTGAGTAAGACGTAAGGACTGACGATGCGTAGTGTTACGTGAAATTAATTTCCTATGAAACAATTTGCTGATTGATTCCTTGCTTGTTTCACATGCGGACACTAGTTACTTGTATATGGACATGTGCAAGTTTGAACCATAGCAAAAAGATGAACGCGGAACCCAATCGGCTGATTCCTCAAAAGCTTGCAATAAACCCAGAGCTTTTAATTGTCTGTTCCAAAATATTTAAGAACTAACAGAACAGGTCGCCAGCGAACCGGGTCCAGCGCTGTCACCCGACCTCACCTGAGTCTTTGACGATGTGGTACGCGCGTCCGATGATCCAGCTCATGCTCTTGGGAAAGCAGGCCATGCTGGCCAGCAGGCTGTTGATGAAAGCGGAGCAGAGATCCACGATTGCTTGTTCGGTCTTACGAACATGTTCGCGCAGCTTGTCCTGGAATGTATTTTTGTTCAACGGCAATGTTCCAGGCGCACAAAACACGCACGAGCGGTTTGCGATAAGGCTAAAAGAAGCCAGTGACAATACACCCGAGTGCCAAACTTAGCGACTGAGACAGTTTTGTAATTGCGTTGAAACTCCCTCTGGCACTAACAGCACGTAATTGGTGTGAACCGTGACGGCAGCAAGGGCGCCAGTGTAAGGAATTTATAACAAGCGGCCATTTCAACGTGGCGGGGTTTGGCAGACTATTGCATTTTCTTGTGAGCTGAGATAAATTCCACGCGGCAGCGTTATGCTAACCACAATGGTTGCTTAAATGTAATATAACGCTTACATGAAACCATCAGAGAACTGACACCACAGAAGTTTACGTTTTATGTGTGTGTGTGGGAGGAGGGGATAAGTGAGAACCGCAGACCTAAGCCTAGCTGTTTAAACCACAATATCTACAGATCTATCCATTACCGGATTGGTTAAACAACTGAACTGCGAAGTCCTTTTTCAGCGAACACACATGAGTGCAGCTTGGGGTTTGAAACAGTCGCAAAAAATCGGCCCAGGCCTCGACTGGCGCTCAACAAAACCAGCGCTGCAAACCTTGAACGCCGCGTCCTCCGGCTTTCCGAATCTTTTCTCAAACTCGTGGGCAGTCAAGCGTTCCAGGATTTTCGTTTGGTTGGTTTCAAGGAAAAGCTCGTCGTCCATCAGCACCTGCCCGACATTCAGCGAAATGCATCGTAAAAATGTAACACTACTGTATGGCGCGGCAAACCCTTACCCTCGGTTGGTGTCATGCAGGGATTTATTTGCGTACAAGCCGGGGGTGGCACTGCGTGACACAGCCACAACGCAATGCTACTCATTGCAGCAGTTTATTTGCAATGACGCCTTCCGTGTACTGCAGTGTGTTTCAGATGCAAATATGCCGTAACGAGAACCACGGTGTTTTTTGTTTTCGTAACTATTCCCCGTACTGTTGTTGCATTCCTCAAGTCATCTAGTCCATTTACGAGGAGTATCACTTTAGCAACTTCTACTCAAATGCTAATATAACTTTGAAATTACAGAAACGTATTATGAATGGAAAAAAGATGGAAAACATTTTGAAAAATGTATACATATAAAATAGAAAATATGGCAGGGAGAAGACCGACGTTCACTGTGCCACGTGACACCAAATTGAGCGCCCCTCTTCAAAGGGACGTAAGTTGTCACCTTACCAGGAAGAGCCAAGTAAACGCTCCTGGAGAAAAAACGACTACCAGGCTAAATTGGATGCTGCACTGTAATCTCGAAAAACTACTGCCCAGTATCGATCGAAACACGGCCGGAACGCCACTGGTTTAAACTGCCCTGATCTATTTTCTCGAGAGAACTGCTGCACTAGAAGCTGCGCTACGGCAATAAACGGCGTCAAACAGCAAATGGCGGCAGACCCGAAGTCACGGACGGGCATTCGGGGGAAATTCCCCCCCGAATTTTTTTGTTCCCCCCACATTTTGTCATGCCCAGAAAACTGTTTATTAAACATATAATATTAACAAAAATCTTTCTCCCTAAAAATGTATTTTTCACCCCCCAAACCTTTAAAACCTGGTTATGGGCCTGAATGGCAGCCGAAACTGTGCCAAAGAGTACGCCAGCGCACGTCGCGCAAGGGCAAGTCGAGCTTTTAAATATATTTAGAAAATTGTTTGCGTGCCGGTCATTACCTCCATGATGGGCCGGTGAAGAGCTGCTGTAAGGTAAAGTTTTCCAGCAAGCAGAGACTCGACAAACAGCCTGAAAAAATATCGCAAGCTGAATAACGCGATGAAGTCGTGACGACAATTAGACATACTGCTCTACACCACGACATGAAACTATAGGCGAAAAATACACGAGGTGATCTGGATGGAAACCTGAAAGCATTCTAGGCTTTGGCGTATTATACATCAGAAAACTATTATGTTAAGGCAACGCCATCTCCAGTTCGACTGCATGAAAAATCGATTGATTGGCACCTTGAAGCTGGAAAAGCAAACCTTTTTTGAAAAAAAAAACAACTCACGTGGTTTTATTTAAACAATCAAAACCCGTTTTCTTTAGTTTTTATATTAGCATCAATTCAAAACGTATTAACATTACGAATGGTTAGGTGTCGCATTCCATTGCATATATACTGTATGTACAGTAAATAATAATGGAGCATAATCAAACTGAAATTCTTTTTTTTGGAATTGACGTTGAGATTGCTGAATTTGCATACAATACTATATTCAGCGATTACAGCCTTAGCTCCGCTGTTTGTTGTGTTGTGGATATTTACCATCTGAAAAAATCAAGATTATCCTGATTTGCAGAAGCTGAATTGATGTGAAAATGTTGTGCATGACATATAAAAATAGGTTTAGTCTTAGGAAAAAGTTTGTGAATTGCTGACACCCTAAGACGAAGCATACTGCAAATTTGCATTAGTTGTCTCAGCGTTCCAGCAACTCAAACGAGAAGGCTAAGTGTAAGCATTTTGTGGGCTTACATGCATGTTGTTGATGATCCAGAGAAGTAGCTTTTATCAAAGGCCTGTGTCTTTCTATAGTTAGCTTTACTCCGCACTTATAGTCATATCTACAATAGCAAACAACCTGGTCAAGTGTCGTCTATTTCTACAGCTAAACATAAAAATGGTCCATGACTAATGTTGTGGTAATGTTGCTGTGTTGCATATCTAAATGACTGTCTTTATTATTGCTTCGCAACTATTATTTTAACTTACACATTTTACAAAAACATATTGTACAGGTACCTTCATTACGAAAAAATATGGTGAGTTTTCAGTGTCGGGAAAAAAATTAGAACAACCCTGACTGAAACAGACATTTGGATGTAATATTACTTTTGAATTACCACAAGCTATATTGAAATTTTACTGAGCATTCTTATATCGTTGTTATTTTAAAATTTTCACGCGAGAACAGGCGTTAGATCTCCGGACGCGACACATCGAAGTCTCAAGACAACAACCTGAAAACGACACTGAATGCACTGGTCCCCTTTTGAAGTTGTCTTCTAGGTTGCTCCTCGTTGGCAAGTTGCAACAGCATGAGCGTTTCCATCAGCTGAAACCAAAGCAGCAAATACGAATCGGAAAGGGTCACGTTTGCTTATCCAGCAGGTGTAGCCTAAGATGTAAGCTACGCTGCGGAATAACCACAGAGTGTCATAGCACGAGGGAGCGATTACGTCACAGAACGCTTTCCTGCCACTTTGGAAGCAAGGTTTGGTGAAAAAAGGCATTTCGTGCGAGACTAAACAGCACACCGTTTTGAAGTTAATACGCGAGAAGGTTTAATCCGGACCGACCGGCGATCACGCAGTACAGCACAATAACCCTGGACCAAAACATAACACACACTGCTTTCCATGAACTTAAGAGAGCGCAAGTGCTTCTTATCATCAGCATGACTTTCCATAACCTGCACAAAAATGAGAAGACCTGCAATTGAACGGTGATAAACGGAGGACTAAAATCGGGCGACGAGCTGGGTTTATTTTTTCGGTCATTTTCCGGCCACAGGCCGAATTTTTTTGGAAATGACCGAAAAAAAATTAAGTCAATTCGGTCATAATGTCTGAAAAGGTAAGCTAGTGAAAACTGTTACGGCGAGTTTTAATACTATTATGGGGAAAATGACCGAAATGTCTCAGCGAAAAAAAGAAACCCAGGCGACGAGTACGGGAAAAAACGGCGTTAGTCTTGTCGGAGCAGTTAGTTGACAACCAACAATCTTAAAAATCAACAACGCGAGTTTATTTTGCAATCGGTTAAAATATGATCAGTACTTACAAAAAAAAGCTGTAGCCGTGAAAAAGTGGACCACAATCTCTTTATCTGTAGCTACCTATTTACATTACTGAGTCCGAGAGCTAAGGCGCCAGGAATAACATTGTTTCTTGCGCGCTATTCGATTCTGCAAAGACATACAAGGAATGGAGTTTTTGGTCACTTCTTGATGTGACAAGACAGGAACTGGTGTGTTTTGACCGAAGTGAGGCGACGAATAATTGGCAACGGTGCTTTCGTAAGTTCTCACCTCAAGCAGGTGCTTGTAGTCGTCAGCTACGATATTGTTACCGTAGCAGCAAAGCACAATAATCCACGCCACCTGGGTTGTTGCTGGCAGCCCCAGCTTATCACCGTAAGCTAAACATGCCGCGGCCAGGGTCGGATTGTTGATGAACGACTGGGAAAAGACAAAACATCAAAAAACTCAATTAATGCGACAAACGCCTTGAACCAAACGAACTGGAGGCGTTGCAAAGTGCAAATGTACCGAGCGCGTTGTTTATCGATTTGCAAGAGAATCCTACATTCCATTGTTCTTTGGTATGAAATAAATTTTGTTTACAGCTTAGCATTCTTGTAGTGCTATGCAGGCGACTGAAAACAAGAAAATTTGATGTGCAATGACAGTTTACGTGGGTTGAAAGAAAAGTTGAGTGTTCACAAATACCCTTCTTTTTTTGCAATCGCAGATGTCTTTCTTGTCCCACCTTAAACAGCTTTCAGAATAAAGACACTCTTTAGTAGATTTAGTTAATGCGTTTTGCCAAATCAACACTCAACAGTGTGACATAAAATATGGTGATCAAAATAACAACTTTTCATCTAAAATGTGGAGCAATGAGTATGATTAACATTTGTTCATACGCAATACCATGCATGCATACAATATAATCTTAGGACAAAGCACAATGAAAAAATTTGCCTGTTTTCAACAAAAGCTTGTACTAGCAAATTTGAAATTATATAATGCGATCAGGTAGTGGCAGCAACAGCTAACTTGCTAAATGCACAACTGGTAGAGGCAGCAACAACAAACTTACTTAATGTTACTGCACATGACAAAGCATAATTCATCTTTATTGAACAGATTGCCAGTTCGTAAAATTTTTACCTAGGTCTTCACATATCTATTATAAAAAACAGCTAAGATAGCTAAACAAGCCCATTCTCGCAATAAATGAAAAGCATTGCTAAGACCGAAACAAAGCTCACCACAAATTTTTTTGCAAAGCATTTACTTGTGAACCACTGAATACATACAAGGTTCTGCAGAGCTCCTCTGATGGAGAAATCTTGCAGCTGCAAATGCTTTTCAAAAAAAGCTTTATAGGTCTCGCTTTTCTGAGAATTCCAAAATACACCCAAGGTTTCAAACAAGGACACAGCGACAAAAGCCACCATGCTAAGCAAAAAAAAACATTAATTCAGCAACATACTTACTTCGAGAAATTGGCTATACATTGACTCTTGATATCCCAATTCTTTATATGCATCAACAAACTGAATCAATTCTAATTGGTTTGACCTCTGACTGCAACTTGCTGCAAAAGTAAAAGAACATTTGAATATATTAAATTTTTCATAAATCTTTAAGAAATAAGACTCCCAGATGCTTTTGAAGTCTTTTTTTTNAAATTACTGCNCCCAACAAACATGAGCAATTATCACCACAAACTGAAAGAGATCACTTCAAAAGCAATATCTTTCACACTGAAGCAGTTTACTTGTACATATTTTACTGTTTATTATGAAACTCTACCAGATTTTGATCAGACAAGCAACCTTATCAACACAACTATCCACCACCATCACTGTACAACAAAGCAGAATTCCAGCTTAGCTTCAATTCTGCGCACACCTTGTAACAGCCAGCAAAATTTTTGTAGTGCTGCTAAATGGCAACAGTTCAGCATGAGAAAGCTAAGAAGTGTCAAGTTACTCACAAATTACTCCTAAAGAATCCAGTAAACGAGGTTTATTCACTGATATGCTTGACAGCTAGATAGATATAACACAATGGGGTTAATATAAACGCAAGGTTAGATTTGATTTCTTGGGAACACAGCCACTGCGATTAAGTAACGCAAAACCTCCTCACCTTGAGGCACATTTAGTATTAGATGGTTGAGGTTCAGATAGTGCTGTCTGGTGAGCCAAAATGAATGAGATAAGTCTTCTGCACATTGTTGAACTTGTTCATTGAGTTTCCAGATTTGATCCTGTCATAAATAACTACTTCTTAACTTATTTACTAAACAACAGCATTTTCCAACCATCATATAGGGAAAATACCATATATACTCGCATATAAGCCAATCCGTAAAAAAACTGCCCCAAAATGAGGAATTTTGTAAAAACTCGTATACAAGCCTACCCTCAAAATACCATGGTGTGTTGTTTGGGCTAATAACAAAAGAGTATCAATATGCAATGCACTGTGCTTAATCAGATGTGATTATGTTGCATTTTGTTTGAGGTACAGTTAAAATTAATATTAAAATTGAGTTGTAGTTTGTCGGAATTAACTTTATTTAGTGCAGTCTCAATTTTTATGGCTGTATGTATGACTGAATGGTAATAATGGTGATACTGCGTGATTTGAGAAGTGGCATCGTGTCAATTTGTTTGTGTGAGATCACATTTATGCGTGCATACGCCGACCCCCTAATTTGATAATTTTTTTTTTAGTTTTGAAGTTGGCTTATATGCGAGTATGTATGGTAATCTGGAAACCATATATATGAATTCCGGGGTGCAAAAATGTGGTTGCACACTCGCACCATGTGACCAAAAACTTGGAGTGTGTGAACTAATTTTTATATTTTATACTTTATGCATATGAATGTTGTATGGCAAAGCTTATATGTGTGCACTACTAAAAATTTATATGCGCTACTAACGTTCACAGAAAATTTTGCACCCCTTCATTAATTAGTGTTGATAGTTTCAAAGTAAAGGGTCTATGAGGCAGAAGGGACCAAAAAAATCATCTGCTATGTCCCCTTATGAAATGTGACAATTCAAAACATAGCCTCTCCTTATCATCAGGTGTAGTAATTGCTGCATATCTGCACTTGCAGTCGATTCAATGCAAAGCCTCTCGCAAATGTCCACACTACTGCCTTTGCATGTTACCCCCTGGTATCACAAACGTTGCTGTTGAAATGCCGCAGACTATTTGCTAAACACTAAAATTTGGGCAGATATTACCATGAAATGTGCAAAATTAATCAGAACCACCATGCATAACTTTTCGTGCCTGTCACACACTTGAGCTTTATGCAGAGAGGCTCTTTTGAAACATTCGCAAGTCTCCCACATCAGTCATCCATAAGTGGAGACTGGAGAGCCCACATTGCATCCACGGCACATCTAGCCAGGTGAATGGTGACAGTGCAAAGTGCTTCTACTCTGGGAGACTTGAAACGTCACGCAGAAATGGCAATTTTGCCATAAGCTTGTGACTAGAAACTAGAACATCCTTCACTCACAACAGAAAAAGACCATGAACTTGCTGAGAAAGCCACACAATATTCCCTGGATGCTGTTGGTTGCTTTGCAACTGAGCACTATGGCTCTAACACTGTAGAGCTGGATGATGGGTGGCAGATCTTCTACTCTTGTATTGAGCCAGGAAAGTCTGCTGAAGCTGGGGTGGAGACACTCATTTAGGAAGCTGTGCTGATGAATGGATTCTCCTAGGAAGGTGAGCATGTTGTGGTTGAAATTGAACTGCTGCTCAGCTGGTATGGACTGACCAATAGCAGGTACGACTACATCTTCACCTGATTCATGTTTCTCTTCCTATGGTATGTCATCATCCTTACTAGAGATCGACCAATATGGCTTTTTGGGGCCAAAACTGATAAACGGCCATTCATGGACCGATAACGGATACTAATATTTCCAAATTTTTGAACCTTGTTTTCTGGTTCATTATCAAAAATATAAGGTATTCTATGCCTTACCTTTTTTTGAAGAACTTAAAAAATCAGGATTAAATGAGATACAATTTTTCAAATTACAGCAATTTCAATGTTTTGCTATGATTTTTAATTAATCTGATTAATGATGATGCTTTTGTTTCGGCTGCAACGGATGACGCGTGCTCTATGGTTCATCTTGTCTGCTTGTTTATGAAAACGTCCCTGCTAGCGTTGCTGCAAGGTGACTGTCTTGACTTGGTTCATTGTGGTTTCTTGCGCAAGCTGTCTGCATGCGTGAGGAACATAACAGCCTTTTGTCAACACCTACTGATAAAATCGGCCGTTTTGGCCAATACCAGCCAATACTGATATATCAGTAAATCCTAAATATCGGCCTGTTAAACCGATATATCTCTCATCCTTACACAAATCAAGGACCACATATGCAATATCCTCTGCTGTTATTTGAATGTGCAACATGACAGAAAAATAACCAAACAAGTTCAGCAAAAAGAAGTAACATCACTAAATGCACTATGTAAACAACCACTACCTGCATTACTGTACAATGGTATCTCCAGTATAAGCAGTAAAACCTGACAAACATGGAAGTCCAAACAAAACAGCATGTTTGCCACCAGACTGCAAACATCTTAGTCGGCACACGAAATCATCGGCTTATTTAGGTGTGAAAAAAAGCACCACAAGAAACAAGTAATTAGTTTTGGCTATCTCCAAACACTGGGTGTTGAAAACGACACCTTGGTAAATGCCAGGGTGCAAAAATAAAAGTGATCAAATAACTGTCGCAAAAATGAAACAGAATCGCACCAACCATATTTTTGAAAAGTAGTAGTTTTTTTAGGAAAAGTGAATAAACTCAAACTCACAGGATGTGCAGATTTTGCAAAAATTGAATTTAAAAATCACTTGGTAGTTTTAACTCATAAATGTAACATGTCTCTTCAATAAAACCCGCAAAACTAACAAACATCTATACTGACAAGTACTAGTTCCCAACTTTCCCATCCCAAAAAATGCACAGCATTATTGCCTGAAGTGTTAAAATGTTCATCTAGCCCAATGTTTCTCAAACTTTTTTATTCCATTGCCCCCTTTTCGCTGTCGATGTGTCGTTTTTGCACCCCAAGCCTGATACAGCAAACAGTATCAGTTCATTTGGGAATAACTATAAACAAACATCAGATCATGCCACAGAAAACAAACCAGATTAGAACAGCATTCATTTTGTTTCCAGGACATCCAAAACAACCACACGGTTTTCTAGTCAGATGCCCTGAAGCACTAGGTAGTAAATTCAAAGAATTTTATTTTAAAGGATTAAATAGCTGAACCAAGCCATTAACACATTGGCTGCTGGTCTACAAACTTATCGTACTAGGAAATCGGGGAAAAAAAACAGGGATATTTCGGTTGACTTACCAACTGCATAGCTCATCAGCCAATTGTGCTAGAGAGCTGTTCAAACCCTCAAAAGACTTGGCAAGTCTTCAAGTCCGCAGTGAAAAAAATTTTTTGGTTTTGGGTTTTTTTGTGAGTGACATCATAAGCAAGGTAAGTTTTTGGCCCTTTTTCGCTGGTGGTACCTGACCTGGGCCCAACCACTACACGGAAGTATTTCACTGGTTTTCATTAGAAACTAGGATTGAATCCAAGTCTTTTGAGATCTTGACCAACTTTCTAGAATTTCTGGTTCGAAAGTTATGATCTAAAATAAACAAACAAAATAATTATCTACATATGGGATTAATTACTTTGTTTTTTTATTTTAGATCATAACTTTCGAACCAGAAACACCAGCAAGTCAATCAAAGTATCAAAAGACTCAGATTTTAGCCTGGTTTCCAATAACAACTTGAGCGAAATACTACCATCTAGCGGTTTGGGCCTAGGGCCAGATGAAGTGGGCCAAAAAGGTTTAAAACAGCTCCACTTATGACGTCACTCACAAGAAAGCGAACCCAAAACAAAAAAAATTTTTTCAGTCACAGATGCTAAGACTTGCCAAATCTTCTGAGGGTTTGAACAGCCCTAGCCTATTACATTCAGAATTCATGTGAAAATAATCCAAGACTACGGAGCCAGAACGTCAGAGATGGGTATTTTGCATGGAGCCAGAGCTCAAATTAAAAATCAGGAGCCGGAGCCAGACTTTACTTTAAAATTTAGGAACGGAGCGGGAGCTATGGTCATTTGGGAGGTAGCTCCGGCTCCGGGTAACTTCCTAGATACTAACAGTTTTGCCAAAGAGAGTTACGTGTGCTCTTTATAGCACACAACAACCTCCAACAATTATCATAGTCCATTAAAATTTGCAAGAAATTAACAAGTCATAATAGTAATCTATTGCAGCTAACTCAATGATTGATTAGTGGTGGAACATTTTTGCCCCCTTTGTTTTAATTCGCTCCCCTATTGCCCCTTTGTTTTTTTGCCTCCTTGCCCTTCAAATTTGTTACTAAGGGGGCGAATCCACCCACTTTGAGATACACTGATCTAGCCTTTGTCAAAAAAAAAAAACAGTATCTAATGCATATATGCGCCCATACATATTGAATTACAAAAAAATTACCTGTTCAGACTTCACTATCTGCTTCTCATCATGGAGACACTTCGCCAATTCTTGAAGACTCATCATTTAAATAACATCAGATCAAATAGTCATATTTCACCAAGTAATTTTTACAAATATCTACAACAGCTGAAGGTGCAAAGCACAAAATTCACCACTAAGAATAGTAGCTAATAATTAAAAGTGAAAACCTGGAGTAGGAAACTTAGTAATGTAGCAATTGTTACACTATAATACTGAAACCAGAACCACAACATTCATGGAAATGTAACATGCCAAAACAAGAATGCGCACAGCATAAAAATATGAGACTTAGTGACCTTAGAGCAGTGTTTCAACCACGGTTCCAAGGGCTGCATGCAGCTCCCAAGCAACTTCTTTGCATCTCTCAGCAATTCTTAAAACCCTTTAGGGACCGTAGCAGCTGATTTTTGACATTCCAGCCTGATTTTTGGGATAACTCTTGAACCGCTGAAGCTACGTTGACACTTAAGGCACTGTAGCACATCTTATCACACATCTTATGAGGTGTTGGCAGATGTATTTCTGACATTGTTTGTGATACCAAACCGGAAAAAAGCCAAAAAAGTAGTAGGTATGTCCATAAATGTGTGGAAAAAGATACAAACACGTTAAAAAGACTCACTGTATATAAAAATTGTCAGCCAAGACCAAAAGATTGCAAAATAGTTTTTCAAAAAATTTTTAGGGAGGTCCACAGGGAAATTTGTTGATTTTTCAGGGTGCTTTTTCATTTTTCACTTAAATGCTTTCGCGTCCAGTAATGTTCGAAAATTTCGCACCAAAAAAATGGATCACACGTGGCTTTGCACGAGCGTAAGTCAGGTGCTGAAAACGCTAGAGACCTGTTCAAAGGCTCAAAAGATTCGGCAAGTCTTCTGGTCTGCACTCAAAAAAAATTTTTGGTTGGGGGTTGGGGATTTTTTGTGAGTGATGTCATAAGTGGAAGATTTTTAGGCCACCTTGGCCCACATCACTCGGCCCTGGGCCCAAACCGTTTGATGGTAGTACTTCACTGAAGTTTTTATTGGAAACTAGGCTACAATCCGAGTCTTTTGGTACTTTGGATGAACTGCTGGGTTTCGGGTTCAAAAGTTATGATCTAAAGTAAACAAAATATTTGATTCATCCCAAATTTCAGAATTAATTGATTTGTTTATTTTAGATCATAACTTTTGAAACAGAAATGCTAGAAAGTCGATCAAAGGCTCAAAAGACTCAGACTCAAGCCTAGTTTCCAATAAAAACTTCAGCGAAATACTTTGGCCTAGCGGTCTGGCCCTAAGCCAGGTAACATGAGCCAAAATGGCTTAAAAACTACTTCACTTATGACGTCACTCACAAAAAAATCCGCAACCCCCAACCAAAAAACATTTTTTCGAGTGCTGACTAGAAGACTTGCCGAATCTTGATGGTTTGAACAGCTCTCTAGCGCAATCAGCAGAGGAGCTATGGCATTGGTAAGGCAACCGAAAACTCTGGTTAAGGTCGATTTCCAGGTATGATATACTGTGTTTGTAGACCGGTTCTCAAGGTGTTAAAATATTAATATCTCCAGTTAGAACACAAAAAAATCTCAACATGTTGACATCCACGTCCTACAACATACCAGCAAATTTCAAGCAGTAATAACAGAAAAAAGTCATGGCAACTCAAAATCTAAGAATTGCTGACAAATTGACAAAAAAATAGGAAAGTTTTACTTTTTTCAATTGTATTTTGCAAGTTCTTTCCAATGGTGCTTTCCAAAATCTGGTATCAGGAATTGTTTTGGTATAAAATACAAGAAATCACATTTTTAAAAATTTTCTAGAAATGTGTTTCTTCACCAGAAACTTTTCCCAAAAAATAATGGAAAATGACTTGTGTTGATCTTGGTTGTTAGTTATAGCCCTTGCAAGCAGTTGAAGCCAAAGACACATTTCAAGAAAAACAAAACTTAGGTGTGAAAAATCTTTCTTGAAAATGATCAAAAATGTATCCAAAATCGACAAAAGAAACTAAAAAAGTCAATTTTCTCAAAACTTTCAAAGGCAAACATACTCTTTTGTTGGACTCATCCCAAAGATCTCGCTTACACCTTACTTGCAATGTTTTGCTTGTCGATGTACCAAAAGTGGATCATGAGTTATCGCCAAAAAACCGACAAGAAAGATGACATATTGGCTTCTGTGGTCTCTTAGGGGTAAGACCTCTAATATTTTGTGAAACAGACTTTTTTCTGCACTAAAAGAAAACGTGTCAATTTATTTGAGTTAAAAGTTTTTAGTGAGGCACTCTAACAAAACCATGCGTCTGGATTTGGCTCCCTTCAGGAAAAAGGTTGAGAACCACTGCCTTAGAGCAGCACAATCCTTTTCTATCAACATATCGTAAATGACAGTAAACACTCATTGACACATTCAAACAAACAAAATCAAATGCAGCATGTCACTGTCCATTGAATTAGCAACCTTCAGGTTTTACTGGAAACTAGGCTACAATCCAAGTCTTTTGATACTTTGGATGACCTGCTGGGGTTTTGGGTTCAAAAGTTATGATGCAAGTTAGTAAAAATATTTGGCTAATTAGCTAATTAATTAATTTGTTTATTTTAGATCATAACTTTTGAACCAGAAATGCTAGAAAGTCGATCAAACGCTCAAGACTCGAGCCTAGTTTCCAATGAAAACTTCAGCGAAACACTTTGGCCTAGCGGTTGGGCCCTAGGCCAAGCAACATGAGCCTAAATTATCCCAAAACTACTTCACTTATGACGTCAGTCACAAAAAATCCGCAACCCTCAACCAAAAATTTTTTTTCAAGTGCAATCTACTAGGCTGGTCGATCCGTTTGAGCCCTTAACAGCTCTCTAGCGCAATCGGCAGAGGAGCTAGGGCATCGGTAAGGCAACTGAAAACTGCTGTTTTTTAGGCCGAAATCGAAGTACGAATATATCGTACGCCGGCTCTCAAAGTGTTAAAAGAAGCAAAACTCAGATAACATACATTCCAGGGAGTTTAATCTGTCACATATGCCTAATGCTAGACACGAATAGAATAAAAGTTGTGCACATGTTTGATTTGGTGTGCGCCAATGCAATCTGGAGTCTCGTGAAAAAATAGGATTTGTGGTATGTGCTAGCTACTCTCGGAACCACATACGCTGCTCACTGCAGTTGTTGTTGGTTTATTATGTAACACGACTGGTCTGTTTACAAAAAATCGTAACTAGTGATTAAATAAATAGCATAGTTTACCACATAAAATTGCTTCTAGAATGAAAAGGCACAACTAGATCCATGCATTAGGTGCACTGCATTATAAAGCACACTTTCGATTTTTGAGAAAATTGAAAAATTTAAGTGCGCCTTATAGACCGAAAAATACGGTACCACAATTTGTATTCATGCAAAGCTGCATGTTGGGCAAATTAAAATTCATAAAACGTGTTATGCTTTTAACTTATGCCACTTAATACAAAGACCACATTCAGACTTCCTCACTCTTTCACTACTCCCAGACACAAATTCCAATTATGGCACCTAAATCAATTTCTCTTTTATACTTTGCACAATTTCAACACACATCTTGTCCCTTAAAATATTTCCAATGTATGGAGAATTTCATGCGCACAGGACTTATTAGGAATTGAAAGATCGAGCCCATTCTACATTCAAAATTAGATGGTCATAATCAAAACCACAAACATTTTTGATGGCCTTGGCTGCATTTGAAGCTACTGACAACACTACCGCTGTTGCGATTGGAAAGCCCGAGCAGCAAGTGCGCAAAGCTTCACACTGTGGCAGCAAGCAACAATAGAGTTCACACGCCGTGATCACTCTATTATTGCTTGTTTGCGCCACAAGAAGATATTGTTTTTCTTCACCCACATTCCGTTCATGGTGAACCGTGGTTGCATTAACATCCCCCCCCCTTCTTAGACGAACCGCACCGATTGCACGCTCTTTGTGTGAAGGCTGAACCCAGCACAACCTTCACATCCTGGTCACAGCATCATTTTGTTGCAATCGGAAAAGCCCGAGCGACATATGCGCAAAGCTTCGCACTGTGGCAGCAAGCAACAATAGAGTTCACATGCCATGATCACTCTCCGCGTACGCTAGTCATTACATTCAATCATTCGCATGTTAGTATCAACCTTTGACCGTTGGATTAAGAGTCCAACCAGATAGGCCTCGCTTGCCTCTTGCAGGGCTATCATGACGCTGCTCTGGAAACGCAGATCGGTCTTGAAGTCCTGGGCGATCTCGCGCACCAGACGCTGGCAGGGCAGCTTGTGGATGAGCAGCTTGGTTGACTTTTGGCAGTTCAGCGGATCTCACGCACCGCGACCGTGCCTGTAGCGATGAGTCTTCTTAACGCCTCCGGTTGCTGGCGAGCTCTTGCATGCAGCCTTGGTTGCCAGCTGTATGCGTGGGGCCTTGCCTCCCGTTGAGTTACATGCGGTCTGCTTTGTACATGCCATCTTTCTCAGAGTTGTGGACGCGAGCGAGTTGCTGTCTGACTGGCCGATCGACCGTTCTCTGCGATATGTTTGTCTCTTCATCACGGTAAAGACAAGTCGTTGTTTGTGCTAATGGTCGGTAAATGTTGCCGTTATGCGTTACCACATGCGACGCAGGAGTCAAGGGCAATAAATTGTTAAATGTCACCTCTCAAATCCCTCGCCTGCTTCGTGTCTCAAGCAGCCGCGAGCCTAAGTAACGGTTTTGCCATTTGATAGGACAGAATGAATCAGTTTCACTGATTGAGCATACATGTTCGCAGGGTGGGCCATGTCAACAAAGTGGTGCTGTGACCAGTCAACCGAGCTGNTCATCCGCAAGCTGCCCTTACAGCGTCTGGTGCGCGAGATCACCCAGGACTTCAAGACCGATCTACATTCCAAAGCAGCGCCATGATGGCTTTTGGTAGCAACAGATCTCACNCAGGGCGACTGTTGCTGGCCTGTAGCAGCGAGGCTTCTTAACGCCTCTGGTTGCCGGCANGCTCTTGCGTGCAGCCTTGTTTTTTTTTCAGAGCTTGAAAAAATTTTATTTCAAGTCATAATTTTTGCAGTTTTAGCTTGCTTTTTCAATTTGCTTAGCTCAGCAGCAATTATTCTACTTCTCTTCTGCTTCAGCTTCATCAATTGAAAACGGTCAAAATCAGTTAACATTGCCTTTCTTGCTTTTGATGCAATTTTCTTTGCCCAAAGTGTTTCTGACGAGCTCTCATTGACATTAGACTTCTCCCATGCCTTTTTCACAGTGCCAGTTCTGGCACCATATGGAATCTTTATTCGAAATTTAGTGAGTTGATCAGACAACGTTGGTAAAAAAATCCTAGTCACAGCACCATTTTGTTGCGATCGGAAAGCCTGAGCAGCTAGTGCGCAAAGCTTGACACTGTGGCAGCAAGCAACAATAGAGTTCAGGCGCTGCGATCACTCTTATTGCTTGTTCGCACCACATATATATATTGTTTATCTTTGCCCATATTCTGTTCGTGGTGAACCGCGCAATTCAGCGCAACACCACATAAGTATAAATGACATGTGGAACAGCAGAGTTTGAATTTTTCACGCTGGTTGGGTGCATTTAAGCACTGTACAAATAAACAAAAAGTTCAATTGTATGAAGTTGATAAAATTATTATTGTTTGAGGGCATTTAACACATTCAAAGCTGGTATCAATCAAGTGGTTCGTGTGAAAACAGCCTGTTCGCATGTGGATTTGTGTGAGCCCAACTCTGACGCCATAAGCACTAAAGAGCTGCTCAAACCCTGAAAAAAAATTGTGATTTTGGGTTTCGGATTTTTTGTGAGTGATGTCATAAGTAGGGTAGGTTTTAGGCCATTTTGGCTCAGCAAATCTGGTCCTGGGCAAAACCGCTGGATGCTAGTATTTCACTCAACTTTTTGTTAGAAACTAGGCTAGAGTCTGAGTGTTTCGAGCGTTTGATTGACTTTCTAGGGTTCTGGGTTAAAAAATTATGGTTTAAAAACAACAAAATAATTAATTACCCCCATAATTAGATCATTAATTAATTTGTTGTTTTTAGGCTATTCAAACCTTAAAAGACTCGAATTCGAGCCTAGTTTACATTATAAACCCGAGTAAAATACTTTCCTCTTGCAGTTGAACCCAGGGCCAGGTAACCTGTGCCAAAATGGCTAAAAACTTACTCTGCTTATGATGTCACTCATAAAAAAACTGAAACCCAAAACCAAATATTTTTTTCATTGTGGACTCGAAGACTTGCCGAGTCTCTTGAGGGTTTGAACAGCTCTCTAGCACAATTTACTGGTGAGTTATGGAATTGCAAAGTGGCGCAAAAATAGAGGCTCATGCAGGATTTCTACGAAATAATGAAGTATTCGTACACCAGTAGCGAATGTTTTAATCACAAAGAAGACTGCTAAAATCTGAAATAAAAACCATGTTATCGTAAATGACATCTCCCTTCAATAAATCCTACAAAACTAACAAACAATTATACTGACATGCACTAGTTCCCAATTGAAATTGTTGCAAACTTTCCAATCCCAACAAAAACACAGAATTAATAGCCTAAAGGATTTAAATACTTGATAAAAACTAGCCTTTATCAAAATAAAAACACTATCTAATGCAGGGATTTTTAAGGTGGTTTAGGGACCTGAATACGGGTCCCAAGAATTTTAAATCGGGTCCCTAGAATCAGAGAAAACTATGATCAGGTCTCTAGAATCAGAGATATCGGGTCCCTACAGGTCCATACCAGGTACCTAACATCTTCCTTAAAAAAAAACTTATCTAATGCATATTATCCATGCATATTGCATTACAAACAATTTACCTGTTCAGATCTCACTGTCTGCTTTTCATCATGCAGACACTTTGCCAATTCTTGAAGACTCATAACTCAAATAACACCAGATCAAATAGTTATATTTCACCGATATTATTCAATTTTTGCTAATATCTGCAACAGCTGTAAGTGTAAAGCACAAAATTCACCACTATGAATAATAACTCAAAATCAAAACTGTGAAAACCTGCAGTAGGAAACTTGGCAGTTGTTACATTATAATATTGAAACCAGAACCACAGCATTTATAGAAATGTAACATGCCATCACAAAAATGCACACAGCGTCAAAATATGTGACTACTGACCTTAGAGCAGCATAATCCTTATCTATCAACATGTTGTAAATGACAGTAAACACTCACCAACACATTCAAACAAGCAAAATCAAATGCAGCATGTCACTGTCCACTTAATTAGCCACCAGCTTCAGCTTCACACAAACATGTTTCAAAAATGTAACACAAATGCTGACACTCAACCTACAAGAGATTAATGTTTTGGTTATGAGAGAGAGCAAAGATGCTTCGTTGTTTCACGAGAATCAAGCTAATTTTGTGCATCTGTTTCCACCATAGCTACATACCACAATTTGCATTCTTACAAAGCTGCATGTTGGGCAAATTAAATTCATGTGTTATGCTTGTAACTTATGCCATTTGATACAAAGACCACATTCAGACTTTCTCACCCTTTCACTATTCTTACTTCCTAGACACAAATTTCAATTACGCATCTAAATCAATTTTCCTTTTATGCTTTACACAACTTTAACACACCACTTGGCACCCAAAATATTTCCAATGTATGGAGATTTCATGCGCACAAGACTTATTAGGAATTGGAAGGTTTGGCCCATTCCACATTCAAAATTAGATGGTCATAACCAAAACCACAAACATTTTTGATGGCCTTGGCTGCATTATCCCGATTATAGAAATTGATGAAGGCAAATCCTTTTGACTGTTGTGTGTGTTTATCTTTGGCCAAATATATTCTTTGAATAGGCCCAAAAGGTTTGAAAAGTTCTTGAAGATCAGACTCTTTGGTTTCTTCTGATAAGTTGGTAACTCTGATAGTTGCTTGCTCATCCCTGTTGCCACGTGCAGATGGCATTGATGATCCAGATCCACTAGCTCCAGCTCTCATACTTGGAGGTACATATTTTCCAGGTGCAGAAGGACGTGGAGCTTCAGAAGTTGGTTCATCTGTGTTGACTTTCTTGTCCTCCTCATCACCTTTTTCCATAGAAGTTGTCTTAAAGTTTTTGAAAAACATATAGTACTGCAGCTGCTGTTTCATCTTGGACAGTGTTGGATCCTCCTGTTCTTGAAGAAGTTTTTCTTCTTTGTTGGTGATGAACTGCATGTCAACTTCCTCTGAAACCAATGTGGTAGCCCTATTTGGACCAGGTGGATCACAACTAGATTTGCCAAACTTTTTGAGCATCTTTCTTCGTGCTACTGACTTTGAAGTCTTTTTAACTTCAATTCTGTATTTTCGAATAACCTTCACCTTTTTATTATCATCGTTTAATTTATAGTCCACAACTGTTTTGATGTTTCCAACAATATTTACTGTGCTAGGGGGAAGTTGCTCTCCAGCTTCAAAAGCAACAGTTTCTTCTTCTTCAACTTGGTCTGCCCAACTGGACTTTTGAGCCTCACTGGCATCTGCCCATGTCATACCTTGTGCGGGGTCTTCAGAAGGCATAATTGTAAGGTGTTATTTTCATACGACAAAAATTCAAAAAACTATGGTTTTTGCTACTGTCTGTGAAATAGCATAAAAAAAGGTTAGTATTAACAATTGAACATGGGAATTCGATTTTATGTTTTCTACAGATAATAGCATAAGCATAACCACATGTTAGAAAAGATGTGTTAAATGAGAGAATGAGCAACATGGACCATAAAACAATTTAAGTAATCTTCAGTAATGAGACCAGAAGCTCTGGGAAGACAAAAAATTCATTGAATTTGCCACTTGAAGCAGTGGTGAAAAATTTTCTGTGAATTTTAACAGCACATAGAAACTTTAAATAGCACACACATATTTGCCATGCACCAGGGATGGGGAGCCTATTCACTATCATGGGCCACATAAATTGTGCCATGTCACAAAAATTTTTATTTATTCTATCTTAAATTCAACCTTTATCGTCAAAAGGAAGGAAAGAAAACTATGCCAAGTAGTGAGAAAGATTTCATTCAACTTACTGTTTGCGTGTCTGCTTGTCATGGAGTTTTATTTTGCTGTGAACATTGTGTTCTAGCTTGGGTGACAAAAATTCTGATGCGGGCCATATTAAAGGTATACGTGGGCCACGTTTGGCCCATCCCTGCTGCATGGCAAAGCTCAAATGTGTGTGCTAGTAGTTTGCCACACCAGCCATACACAAGATGCATAAAGCATATATTAAGTATAAACAACTAAAGAAAGAAAATATGCAATTTATTTCATACCTCTACTTATTTACAAAGTTAAGGTTGGTTGTCTTCTTTAACATATTAATAGACAAGAATGAGGTTGGCTATCCTTTTTTATGCTTTTGCCTACCTGAGACATACCATAATATTATACTCCCAGTTGGGTCAAAGTTTTTCCTAAGGTTGATGTTACTCTAAACCTAACAGTGACCAGAAAACATCACTCAATCTATTCTTTTTTCTTTCTCATGGGTAAATAAAGCAGAAGTGCCAATTCTTGAGCTTCAGCCTTCTATTTAATAGTGGCTTTTTATGATGAACTATCAATACAACATAAAAGAGATAGAATAAATATATGCTTTTCAGGTTGATATTCAGTTATATTGACCAGAGCCTCTCAAATTTTTTTGTTCTGTGGCCTCATTTTAAAAAAGTTTTTTCTAGGCGACCCCATTGATGGATAGTCTAGATCAGGGCTGCACAACCTTTTTGCAACTGCCGGCTGCATTACGTTCGCTTTTATGAATTACGGCCACCCGTGAGTCCAAGATATTTTATATTTTGCATTGCTTCTGTTCTGCTTTTACGCGTTTGTTTGGCCTTTTTTCTACTAAGTACTGCATGCTCATACAGCAGACTAAGAGTTTTTAATAATGCACCGCCACCATAACTTCTATATTTCAAATTACATAATCATGTGCACAGCCGCATCAATTTTTATCGAAGGCCACATGCTACGGCCACAGGTTGTGCGCCCCTGGTCTAGATGTTAATGATACATGTAAACTTCTCATTAGTTTACAAAAACATTTATATCTGATTTGTCATGCCAAATTGTTTTTCAACCTCAAAATTACATTTCGCGATCCCATATGAGGTTGCGACCCATAGTTTGAGAAGACCTGATATAGACAGCCATGACAACTCCCTAAGCTGACCGTTTATTCATCAACAGGTAGTCGCTTATTGGTCAAAAACTGATGCAGTGGTGACTCCGGCACTTGGGCTTAACCCAATTCTTCTCTGTGCCACCACCCACTTCACTGATTAAGGCTGTTAACTCAGGCTCTTTTAAGTGGGCTTTGTAACTGTTCATATATTTTGTTCCATCCGGCCATTTGCGTTCATGTCGCAGATGACCTGAATCATAAACTATTGTTTATAGTAGGCAATCTCTGCACTCCGTTCGTTTGCGCTTTACTCGGGCTCATCCGTTAAACGTATTTTTTAAAATATAATTCATAGAGGATTGTCATCTATACTCTGTTCCATCTATCCAAATTGTGGCGTCAATACATCGTTTAGCTTAATCCAAAACATAGTAAGGGAAATGTGATAAGACAAGGGCAGGGAGCAAAACTGCAAACACTGCTATGTCACCTGCAAATCCCGTTCGCACACTCCAAGGTTTTAGTCACGCAACATGAGTGTATGGCTGCATTTTTGTACCTCTGATTTAAAGATAATAGCCCTCCCGTGAGAGTAGCCTCATGGAAAACCTACAAGGTATAAAGAAACTAGCATGTTGACAAACAAATTCCCAAAACTTTTTTATCAAGCTATTTTAAATGGCTGTGTTAATATGGTATAGGACTCTTAGCATCAGGTCATATCTGTGCAATAAGAATAAAGCACCATTATTACATTTGCCCTAGCATACAGTTACTAGAAGGCTGCAACATCAAATGTAATAAAAAAAATCAAATATATCACAAAACGGAAAAAAATCGGTTAAGAATTAGTGAAATTGTTTCTATTAAACATGCAAATCTCTATTTTTGGCTCAACTTAAGAAAAAATTTATATCAAACAAGTGTAACATAAATAATGCAAACTTTGATATATGGCATATTTGTTACAATATTTGTTAGCTTCAAATGGTAAAGCCTGAAACATAGTGTAATTGTGGACATAATCCTGTTTTCTGTTAGTCAGTCACAAAGCACACTATAAGTTGGGCACATTTTTCAATTGCGTAATCATCAGTAAAGTATAAAAAAACATAATCAAAGATACAATCTTCATTTCATCCAAGTAATTCAAATGCATAGTTTAGTCAAGGAGATCAGCTGCTTGCAAATTACAAGGCACTTCGCAGTTTTGATATTAATCATTGCAACTTACAAAAAATACAAATACATTGCAGTATAGCTTTATCTACAGCTAGACCAATAAGTTTTTTTTTGAGCCAATACCAATCTTTTATTTTTTCACTGCTGATAACTGATGGTTAAGTAGTGTCTATTTGCCTCATGAGGCAAAATAAACAATCTTGGAACTATTTTGCCTTTAGCCAAACAGAATTGGTTGAATTGGTCACAAGACAAGTTTGGAACGCATGACTTGCTCAGTTGATTGTGATGTCTGTAACATGTATTATTTTTAGTAACACCTCTCAAAGAAATACATAACACTGCCTCAGCAGTATAGTAGAGTAGTAACTATCACACATAATGCTACAACAATGCATAAACCAACTCACAAGATGTATTCATATACTGTTACAGCATGTTTTCATCCATTGTAGCTATTGTATTCAATGGTCTTACTCTGAATCAAGCATGCAAGCGAATCCACAAATAGGATAACATATGTTGCATATAACTACGACCTTGTGTAGGCCTATGTGCCTATACTCAGATGCACATCTCATGAGTAGGTAAACAACAATGTGTGATGCATTACTAACAGAAAACATCTCTTCATAGTTCATTACAATGAAGAGCCATACAACATTGAATTCAGCGCAAACCTGGGTCACTGCTCGCTGTGACATAGGCACATTGTTTGACACATGTTAAAATGCGTGGTCTCACTAGACGGCCTTGCTAAAGCCAAGTAAAACAGTCAACCACCACAGCACATAACCTGATTTGTTCGCAGGCAGTCATCTGCTTATCGCACAAAAACCTATGAGTGAATGTTACCTTATAGAGCGGTTCATCGAGACATTTGCGCAACAGCCCGATTACCTTGGACTATTACACACTACTAGATGTAGTCAGAGGGTTGCGCGCTATTAACAGAGAATTTGCATAACAAGCCAGTGAATTTGCATTAATCAGTCAGAGACGTAATGGCAACTTGGTTTTCTGAACATTCCATGCAGAATAGTAACATAGTGCTAGGTAGCAGCTTTTATAAGCAAATATTGTCGATATACTGTATATCAGTGAAACTTTGCCAATATGAGTCATCAGCAACATCACCATATCGGCATACCAATGTATCGGTTGAGCTCTATCTTAAATTTTCACTGGCACTGGCAGCTTACCATGATTTGCACCGCAGTTTAACGATACTTTTAGCAATGTTAACAAGCTAAGATGTGCATCCTAGTTTGGAACACACACTTCATTAAAGTTTCATTATAACTGCTTTGTACTTAATTGGCCATTTAGAATGTCATGAGTGGTCTGTAGTCATTTATCTCTGCTTCCTCTGTGTTTGGGCAGGACCGTGTGTGAAGCTTTCTCTTGTACCTATCCACCAATACTGCGGTTTTCAACCTTTTTCTACCGCAGCCTATGATAGCAACCCACATAACCCAATGAACCCCAACTAAAACTCCAACAAAGCAAATGCAATGCGGCAATTTCAACAAAATATCTATTTGCGACCCCTCGAAAAATGGTTCACAATGCCGCTGGGAGTCACAACCCCCAGGTTGAAAACCACTGCACTAATTCCGAGTACAAGGTTGCACAGGCTGCAGAAAACATTTTCAGGACTTCCGTATCACCTGACTATAATTTTATCCTAGTCTACCAGCATCTGTGGTACTGCCTTGTCACCAAGCCACTTAGCTGGACACAAACTCCATTAGTGTAACAAAATATGAACTACCTATCTTGAAAAAACATCATCATGCATCGTGCTTGCTTTGTGCTCTTGTTAAATCATGATTTGGCTTGATTAGATACCTTTGCTGGTTTGTGAATTGCAAAAATTTGTTTACATTTGTCTGTAGCATGTTCAGCAGTATCTATCAACTTTCTGAGGTCATTATCTGCTGCATATCCTATGATGACATCACTAGATTGCACATGTAATGACATTCATGGGTCAAATTCTAGAACAACACCAATTTGAAAAATAATGGAAGGAAACATGTCGACAGACTCGTTATGATGCACTGACAACAAATATATACATGAAAGCCATCGTTGGTGAGTTTTTACAAAATTAAGCACAATTAACACTTTGAGAACCGGTCTACGATATATTCGTACTTCGATTTTGGCCTAAAAAACAGCAGTTTTCGGTTGCCTTACCAACGCCCTAGCTCCTCCGACGATTGCGCTAGAGAGCTGTTCAAGGGCTCAAACGGATCGACCAGTCTAGTAGATTACACTCGAAAAAAATTTTTGGTTGAGGGGTGCGGATTTTTTGTGACTGACGTCATAAGTGAAGTAGTTTTAGGGTCATTTTGGCTCATGTTGCCTGGCCTAGGGCCCAACCGCTA
>JGI24159J19872_10001705_pt1 | contig 24875 bp, 15 predicted proteins | sample Ectturendosymbi4_FD_19872 | JGI IMG/M metagenome (IMG submission 19872)
ACATCATGCAGTGGCTTTGATGAACCTCACTCCCAAAATGACAAAATGTTTTGACGAAATTTTTCAGCAAAGACAATTTTTCGACTCGTTTGCAAACATCTTGTGTTCACGCAAATTGCAAGAAAAACACAAACGGAAGACTTTGGAAAAAAAACGCATTATTTTCTTGCATAAACAGAAAAACTAACAAGAACATAAATAACTTGTTTGAGTGAACATAATACTTAGAAATGTGTGGCAAGCAATTTGCGTTCTGAAACAAAACGACTTTGTACAACATTCTCACAACACTATGAGTTGAAAGTCTTCACGTAAGTGGAGTAGTGAAAATACGAATACTGAAAAGAATAAAAGAATAGCTTAGGCCACTGCTGTGGAGAACCGGTGCCCGGAACTGGAGGCCAAAAATTCTGGATGATTTGGAATTCGATCCGGGGTCAAAAGCTTTTCGATGGGGGGTTCGAGCCCGAAATTAGGTTCCCGTTCCACAGACATGGTTTGTGGGGCAAGAGAGTTAACTTCTTGCAGGAAAAGCGTGAGTTGAGTAATTTAAAAAGTCAGAATGGGAGAATCGAAATATCTGAAAAAAGTTGGCTACATCTATAGATGCAAATATTTCCCTATTTATACGCAACGTTCCTCGCTTCTGTGTACTCGCATACCAGGCTTTCTGAAATTCTTTTTCAACATGTCAAACTTAGGGCTGGAATCAAGTAAGCAATTACTTAGTGATTACTTAATTACTTACTTGAAAACCTTTGCTGATTACTTGATTAAGTAAATTCGCCCTCACTTCAAATCACAAGTAACTTGTTTCGGGAAAAGTTAAGAATTTAAGTGCCACGTCACTTGCTGTAAAACGCAATGTTGTACATCACATGCATCATCACTCAGGAAATAAGGCATTTAAGCGAATATATTTTTAGCCTGTGCCGAGCGAATAGTCACAACTATAGATTGTCGGCAAAGCTAAGCTCTGGAGCCAGAAGTTGCGAATTTTGTCTCAACAGCCCATGATGTGATTTAAAAAGTGCAGTGATTTCGATGTAGTTGCGTGTTTTTAAGTCTAAATGCCGATCTTCCTGATTTCCTTGAATTACTTTAGTATTCTGTTAGAAACCACTCATCACCTAACACATACATTTTTGTTACTTGAACCCAGCCCTAGTCCAACTATCAAAAATAAACGAGAAATCTGTCAGCACGATTTATGAGGGAAATCGATTTCACACAACGTTACGCACAGTCAGTCCTTAAATCTGCAAGCAACGTNTAATAGGTGAAACGATGAAAGCCTAGAACAAGAGCAGAAAAATCAATAAAACTCAAAACTACAGTAACGTGGATAACTCACAACACAATCTGAGACAATTGAATCTGGCAAATACGTCTTTCTCAAGTTTGTGTGTTCACTGGGACTTCAAATCTGACGGAAGCTAATTATTATCATTGAACAAGGCAACAGACCCATTTACGCTTGAAACAGTAATCCGTGTGATTCAGAGCGTCTGTAAAAAGAGTATGTAAGACTGTATTGTTTGCTTTGGCAACCATGTTTTAGCTTCCGCCTTTAAAAGCGCTGTGACAGATGTTAACAAGATCCGTAACAAGAAAGTTGGATTCCTGGACGTTAATCATTTCACAACTACTGACGATGATTTTATATCACCTTAGCTTGCATTGCATTATTAACAAACCATTACTTTGAACGTCCTTGAAATATGCATGTTTTATCAAAAATTGATTGATGCCTGTCAGTTTCTTTTGATGTACAATGGTTGTAATGGTCACTTTAGTCAAATTAACTTGTCACAGTGGAAAATCTCGCGAACGGTGATGAAGACTGAAATCAGAAAAAGCTTCATTTGTATCGTTTCTTTGGAAGCTGCACCTGAAGCTGCAGCCATGTTTCCGATCGATGTCCTCGAGGTTGCTGTCGATGTACTGGCAGGTATATCTATGCATTATAAAAAGTATTTTATAATACAGCAATATCACAAAAGCATTGTCATAAATCTTGCAAATCGCAAGATAAAATATTCGACTTCTGAGCTCATTTATTTGATAGAATGTCCTCATTGTTAGTTGCTGATTGAAATTAAAAGGATATAATAGATCATAAGAGCGTGTCCAAAACTGTTTCGTGATGTTACATGGGATGCAAACCAGTTGCTCATAACAAAATGTATATTTTCGAATCAAGAGGTTTCATTGCCATGCTGGAGTTGTTCGGCAGGAATAATACCAAGTTGCAAGATCTACATAGCAACAGTAAAATTTCACATATAATTTTATGAACAATTTGTTGAGATAATTCGACAACGAAATTTCCTAAATATTCTTGCCTTGTAACTGTGTTCAACTGTCGAAAGACAGCTGTTTTTAGAATAAATTCTGTGTTTGTCATCTTTCTGGTTTCAGGCAAAAAGTTGATTCATTTGCTTGTTTTACTCGGTGTTGTTAAATTGATCTTGGATGCAATTGTTGCTTTTTCCNGATGGATCAAGCAAAATAATACAGATATCGCAAACATGCTACACAACGTTTTCGGGCCCANAGACTCAACCAAAGTTAAAACAACTATTTAAATTTAGCATATCANTAATTCGTCTCTGCAAATAAAATNCACATGACACAGTAGGATAAGCAAGAGAANTAAGATCATACCTGGCGAAAAAATCTGTTTTATTGGAAATATACAGTTCAGTTTTTGTCTGACGTAATGATATGAAAACTACAGGGAATCTGTAAATTCTCTGTATATGATTTTCTGCTTAGCCATTAAACACCTACTCCTGCACTGCTGGCTTGTCGTCTCCACCTGGACTGTTACCTTATCGTAGCGGGGAGGTTTGTGTGTCACTTGGACCCGGAGAGCTATGCTGGCCGGAGCAACAGCTCCAGGTAATGTCACCCATGCCAGATTGGTCGACGGTAAAGGTTCGACTAAATCCAGCTCATGACTCTTCGCCAACAGGAACCAGGCAAATTTAGTGACAGACGTCACTTTTCACTCTAATGGCATAATACAGTCTCCGGCACCCATAGACTTAGGAGCAGGCAACTTTTGGGAATTGCAAAGGATGTTTTGCGCAAATTTCTCCAAATTAGCCCGAAATATTTTTATACAATAAATTGTCTCCCTACAAATTTTGTGCAACTGATGGTACATTCAATTTTCCTTTGCCGTGTTGCCATAGACTTTCATATAGACAATTTCGCACTTCAAAATTGGTTCTCAATGAACCACCTAACAAACTGTAGGCTAGCTTTTGCAAGAACATTGTCAGAAGCAAACTGGTTCAGTACTCAGAGCATCTGCCTCACACGACAGGTTTGTGGTTTGGTGTTCCATTGACATTTCAGCTTTTGCTGCCTGCAAGAAACCTCACACCTAGCTAAGGACATACATGCGACATACTGCATTGCGAAATATGTTCACCCAAGCACTGTAGTCAAAATTAAGAACAAAAGCTTTTCTGCACTTGTCTGGCATGGTCTCTACTAATATGGAGTAGGTGCCCTGCAACATTCTCGATTCTCGCAGTGTACAAAGCACGAAAATAAACGTCCTTTTTTTCCTCAAAGTTTTAAGTTAATCAGTCTTCATAAACTCTCACATAAAAAACACGAAGTTGCTAAAAACACTTTGCTTATTTAATATATATTAAATTCGTTTACTATGATAAAATAAACTTTTATTTTTACAATCAATTACAAAAAACACAATGTCATTGGTATTGTTGAAAAGGTCGAAATACTTTTGCCCAACAGTTTTTTCGAGATTTTGCTCAAATGTTTGACAAATCAAAACAATTGGGAGTGCGCTTTCACCCCTGCATCCTACCGTCTATCCACAGCTGGCACCTGCAGCTGTGAGTGACTGTACAAGGCATATTTAATATGCTACTGCGGAGCAACAGAAGAGCGTGCCAGTCGTCGTGTTCATGCGTTCTGTTGGATTAAATTGTGGTTAGGTCCAGAGGGGAATCTTTGTCCAGGGCAAGAATCCGTTTCCAATTTTTGTCCTGGCGATCGGCGCTTTTTCAATTTGATGATGAATAATACAAAATAGGCACTGGCAGAAAAGCTGCTGCTGCTTGACTGGATGCATGTACTGGGGACGGGCACGCTCTGGTCGTCATGTTACGACCGTCTCTCCCAGGGTTCAGCTGTTGTCGGCTAGAACATTACTATAGATGTCTCCCATCCAAATACAGTAGACGAAGAAATATGCCCAGGAAAAGTAGTATTATTGACCTTAAACTGAAACTATAACGTAGACATCGCCAACTTCAGCGAAACATGGCTCACTGGTAATGGATCCATTCGTGAAGGCCACTGCTCTTTTTCTGGAACGGCCATCCTGAGCAGTGCCGTCCTTAGCAAGTGCGGGGCCCAATGCAAAATCTAGGAGCGGGGTCTCTCTGAGCAGTGGTGTTATTACGTCATTGTGTGCAGTGTGCCCAGATGTATGATCTGGCACTTTGCGGCAACACACTAAGAAATGTGGCTCTTGGTCTCCGACGGGTTGGCCAACCTGGTGTAGAACCNCTGCAACTAACTTCCTACTTCTCTTGCATTTCTTGGCGACTGTCACTACATTTTAAGGCAGTGTAAGTGAATGTCATGTCCAAAATATTCCGTCGATTCAGTTTAGGCACGCAGTATCCGCCCTGAATTTGGTGAACAACAAATGCTGCGTGCTCCAAACGTTTTTGTTGAAATCATCAACTGGACCATTGCACAACAAAACGCCAAATGAAGTGTGGGCAATTTTAGTGAAATGAGTACAGTTTGTCTTTAGAAACCCACGTCAAGAATCAAAATCACTACTTGCTTTGTTCGTAATAGTTTCGCGTGATGTGCCAGTTTTTGTTTTTATCTTTAGCGTGTACAGTTGGCGACTGCCTGTGCAGATACAATAGAAACTTTTCCTTAAAAGTCAATTAATGGATGTTCAAACAATAGCTTCCTATCAGCTCCAAGAACCGTAACGATTCGAAACATTGAGTATTTTGCTGGACAGCTCAGTTTATTTTTATGATAATCTTGGTTTCATGATATGCAAACAAGGTTCTACGTTTCTTTGAAAAATTGAGTTTCATTAAGGAATAAGGTTTACGCCATGATGCCAAAAGCAACTTTTTCTTCAACTTTGTGAGTACAATTGCAAACAACAAGAGATCGCGCCGGAAACGGTATCCGCTTAACTCGACAAAAGAAGACTACCTCGGGTGGTCCATTGGATTTGAAATCCTCTTCCCGTCGCAGATGAATCACTGTGGAAAATAATGGGCACGACCGAGACTGATGTGAGGAACTCCGAAGGCGTTTGAGTTCCACAAAATCGTGTTGGCACATTCTGTTTAAAAAACAATAAAAATTGCAACTTCTTCCACAAAACAAACTTCTGCCTTGGAGGTTACAGTTTAAATCCCTGGTTATCATGCAGAACAGATTAGTAGTGCCACAGGAAACTACGTTGGCACATCCGTAAATGTCAAGTAAAACCGTTATAACCAAAGAAAACATACCAACCGCATAATCAATGGCCATGAAAGAAGGCTTTTTATCCTCAGAAAAAAACAATATTTCTATTTACAATGCGTATTTTCAAACCAATGTCAAGGTACAACTTTAGGTTTCAACAAGTACGTCTTCCAAGGCACACACATCGTAAATCTCCAAATAATCGTAACTGCAGCTTGAATCTTCTTCAATATCCATCACAAGGAAAGTTATTGCAATGAACTGCAAGACACCAAAGATTCAAACCGTAAATTTCACACGATGAAATCGTCAGCCACACACATTAAATTAAAAAATGCATCTTGACAACGTTAAGATTATAAATAACACAAGAGCTTAGAGAACGAAAGAGTTTTTCAATTGGCAAAATAACTTGGTGATCACTTTACTGTCTTGACACTCTCACAAGGGACAGCACAGCTTAGTGAAAATTCGTTTTTCCGTCATTAGTTTGAAAGCTGTCATGTGAGCTATGTCAGAGACGAGAGATTTGGCTTATATTGTGATCAAAAGAAGCTGTTTAAAAACAAGACGGGAAAACTTGAATAAAAATCAGTTCGGTCATAAGAAATATTTAGAAGTTTCAGCGATGTGTTTTGCTTTACATGCCGCTATATAAATAGCTTTTATTCAAACTTTTGCAAAGTGAAGAAATAATTATATTCGAAAAAACGTGCTATCATTTTTGCAAACTTTAGTTAATTTTTCCTTTTGAATTTCCTCTTATCCACTATCTTCCCATACCTTGTTAGAGCTTGTGGAAATTGTGACATTACAATGACGATTATTATCGTAGAGCCCAGGATAGTTGGGGGATGTAAGAATTCCACTGGCAGATGTCAAAGTAGTTTCATCACACACTGCGACATATTCATAAAAAGACAAAGATGTGTGATGCTTAGTTACATGTCACAGTTGCGTATTGCAACTTCATGAAACTCGCAAAGCTACTTGAAACTTTTGACAGGGCCAAACAGCAGAAAACGTTTGACTTGGGTTTTTGATCATCATAGGGCACATATGCCACTGCCTAAGTTGCAGCTGCGAAGTGAAAAAATACGGTCTTTCAAATTATTACTCAGCCTCTAAACGGACATTCCTGGCCATTTAAAGAGTGAGTGTTTTCCGCCGAGCCCGGTCGAACATTTGTTCCTGAAATCACCTGAACGAAGTATGAACGAACTTTGAGACTGCAAATCGTTTCAAACCGCAAAACCGAACAAAATTGTGTCCGCTAACCATATACGTAAATCTGAAAGCATACTGCAAATAACTTTCAAAAACATGATATTTTCCTTGCCTGTAAATCGTTTTTCTGGAAAATTACATTTTTGGGAAGCAACTTACTGAATACTGCTGAAGCAATATCTGAACTAAACTGGTTACCATTTTCACCCAAACAAATTGCCGCCTGTCGAAATGATCATATTATCATACCGAACATTTAGAAATTGAAAAAACAAGTAAATAATTGTATGTTCGTAGAGCAAATGTCAAATATTTCAAAAGTTACACCGCACTATTTGCTTGAAACTTTTTGTACATGCAAAAAACGTCGTTTTTGGACAAAAATTGTATTGATCTCATTTTTGGCCTTATCCACGGTATTGCGGGAAAAGTGATTATACATTTTTTTCTCTGAACATAAAAGAGCGTAACGTTCTTCAAAAACATGTTCAAATAACCATTCTTTGCGAGCATTCTGGCGGAGTGATTGACTTTTCTTAATTATCTAAATTATTCCCTCATAGAGTAATTCTACTTGCTGGAAATCATAAATCTATGTCACATTTTCTCTAAACAAATTTAATAGAGATTTTCTTGACCACGGGAAATGATTTGTTACTGCTCCCTCAATTTTCGTTCACTTATGCTCATCGCAAAGCTTATGACAGTTTCAAAGTTTCCAAAATAGTGACATCAAAATTTTTATAAATTTTGTATCTCCTTCAAAACAACAAATATAAACCTTTTAAATTCCCCTTCAATGTATTTTGATATAATTCCAAAGCACTGGAATGCATTTGATTCTGTAATGTTTTATATCATCGTATTGCTTTCATCCATCTTTGCTTGTAATTGCAGTTAAAACTTTCTAATCTATTCCATCATTCACTAACCATATTTTTAGGCCCAGTGTAAACCGGCATANTAGTCTTTGCAGTTACTGAATACGAAGCATTTAAGTCCACACTATATCAAATGCAAAGGGATTTTTTGTAGATATAANATGAACTTTCTTAGCTTTGGTTTAGTTTAACGCTTCTTTAAAACAAATTAAAAACAGTTCTCTGACTATGAATTTCATGTCAGACTTTTACTTAAAAAGCAAAATGCACCAATCTCGGATTGCATTTTCTTGCAGCCATTAATTATTTTGTACGTCACGTTTTCGAGTTTACTGGAAGTACTTCTGAACTAAATGTACTGTATAGCCAAAAATCCTAAACTGAAAGAGATTCCCAAAAATGAACTCTATACTTAACTTTCACATGTACGCAGTTTATTTTCCAAAGCCCTGGTTTAGATTTGCCAACGATTTAATTCCACATTATGCGAAATCATCCTGATGTAGACATTTGCTGTAAAATACTCAAATTTTATAGACAATTGCTGTGCAATACTCAATTTTTGTCAACAAACATTTCAAATAATTTTGATGTTGGTTTTTACTAGTTTGAATGTGACATCCCATGTACTAAGTTGCTTGGAAGCGAAAGCGCAAACGCAGTTTGCATTTCCTTCCTGTAAACTGTATTGTGTGTGTCAAGCCAGAAAACGTGGCAGAAGCAGCTTCAATGAAACAATATTCATTATAGTCAAAATTTGAAATAGACCACAAACACGAATCTACTAACACGTAAAAAATAATCCGAACACTTGATTTCTGCAAATAAATTGTTTGTCAAAACAGCAGAACTTCAGGCCTGTCACATATATTGCTTCGATATCCATCAATAAAATCTGTTTTGATCTTACCGTCAAATACTGTTGAGTTCGTTGATCCCGCATCTGGCACAATTACTGAAAAAGCAAAAAACAAACAAAACTCATCTGTTTCGTACCTTCCAACTTTATCATTCAGTAAATCTTGGTTTACACTCATTTCAACATTGTTAATATTATCATTTTCAAAGAGTTAAAATGTGCAGGAAGGAGATTAATCATACAAAAATCGCCTAGATTCAAGTTACAATAAAAACAAGACAAAAAATGCGTCAAGCTTTCGTAATTGTCAAAAATTATCCAATGTTCTGCAATTTTGATTTTAAGTGGTAACACAGAAGCACAAAATAACATGTCATCAACCAGGTAAACGTCTTTTGTATCTTCTTCAATCTCTTGTTTGCCATGTACTGTACAGCAGCGGCGGGTAACATATGTATATTTACTATCGCGGACCGCATAAATTATATTTAACGCTGGTGAGACGCAAAATCAATTAATTTTATGCTAAAATTCTACCTTTGTGTAACTGCAAGTAAGAGTGACTTCTCTTAACGTAGTATATAAGTACCCACTAATCATTGAGTTTATATTTGACGTGGTGTTGCACTCTAACACGGGTAACGAAAATCCTGATGCGTCCCAAATCAAATGTTCACACTGGCCGCATTTGGCCCGCAGGTTCTCCACCCCTGCTGTTGAGGTATGTTGCAAGCATTTTGCGTTATGAATAATCATTTTCTTAGAGATATTTACAAGCACGATAAAAAAGCGTTATCTAGAAAATGCCAAAGAAGTCGATCAACCACATGATGACGCAACAGAACATGTCACTTCAAACTGGAACATATGTGCGAAAGTTTGAATGCATTTAGTCGAAAAGTTTTTGTACTCGAAAAGGACAGTATTGAGCTCAGACCAACGCAGGCAAAAGGGAAAAGTACCAAACAGAAACAGGTAAGTGAAAGCACCTCCACGAATGGACATGTGCTTGTGTCGGCAATTAATTCACCGAAATACTACGCCCCAGAATATCTGAAGTCAAAAATCGAAAACACAAAATTCAAACAAAGTATTGTAAAACCGCATTTTGACAATTAATATTAGACAACGTCCTCGACCAGTGTATGCATATGATCATCATCCAAACATACGCATCTCATACTGGACCTAGATATATCACATGATTGATCGTAATAGCCGGGCTCCCCACTTAAAATAGATCCAATTCTGTACACACCCCTTGGCTGAAAATTCTGTATATTCACCCAATATTTATCCAAAAAATGTACTTCCTTAATCTTGGTGATTACTGTTTCGACGTTTTGGGTCAAGCATAAAGTCTATTCTGAAGAAATTAAGGCCAACCAAACCTTTGCAAATAAAATTACGCGTTTTCGCTGCATTTGGTTTGTGTGTTTACTTCTTTTTTGTAGCTACCTATTTGACCTGCTGACGTATAAGAATAAAACCGTTAGCTGCAGCTTTAACTGTAGAAATAACAAAAAAGTTGTTGGTATTCCTGGTAAATGAAATCGCAACAGCACAGCACTTTTTACACTAAAATGTCATGAAAGCGTTTTCCATAAATATGTTTTGGTCTTTCGTTTTTTGGAAAATCAAACTGAATCGCAGCCACCAGTTCATCCGTGAACGTCTGCACAAAACATATGTCTTCTATTTCTAAGAGGCTGTTGGTAGCATTGCGTAAATCACCTAATAAAGAAAATTTAACAAAAAGAATTTCAAATTCATTATTGCCCGCAATTATTTCAATGCTTGATGTCGTTTTGTATACGTCTGAAATGTACTTCAAATGTCTATTTTTTCTGCAAACTTCGTAAATCAAATTTGTTTAGAGGTCCTGATGAAAACGGGGCTCATAGTAAAGTGTATTCAGCATCTGAAAATGACAAATGTGAACAGCTCGACTTTGATTGCATGTTCGCATGATACCAATGTAGACAATTTATTACCACTTGAAAACATTTTTGTGGAGAATTCAATATGCACTCTGCGATTTGTAAGTAACATTCTTTTTGAGGATCCAGCAGGCGTTGTTCCTTATGGGTAAATAAACTGAACTTAAAACGAGTTAATTTGCCCACGTTGAAGATATACACGTATTCAGAACTTAACAAGTGGACTAACCGCCGACGCACCAGTGAAACAACTGTAGTTACCCGTGTGATTGCGGCAAGAGCTGTTACATTGAAACAGGCTCAATACCAAGTGATTTCTTAGCTCTCCATGAAGAAATATTTCAGCTTGCCTTCGAACTGACACAGCACACCCACAATGTTGTTACCACACAACGCGAATGTACACTACTTGTAGCTTCACTACACAGGAAAATGTTTTAAAATGACTTACAATTTATCCAGTCAGCAAACGAAGATACTCGAGTGTAAACACCTGGATAACGTGAGTCAGCACAACCACTTCGGAAAGATGTTATTCCCACCACGTACCAGGTACTTTCGTTGACAAGCAATACTAAAGGTCCACCAGAATCACCCTAAACAACAGTTTAAGTGGAAAGTAAATGAGAGAACATTACTTCTTTCCCGTGAAAAGCAATGCAAAGCTTTCCACCTTTCGATCTCTTATATGTTTTTTTTGTAAACTTACGTAAACGTTTTTACGTAAACCTGTGTCTATTGATCAAATATCTGAATTGCAAACTATATGGTTTTAAGTACTCAAAAAGGAACAGTTGCAACTTGAGAGGTAAGGTGCAGCACAATAAATGTTTTTGATCTCCAATTTGGTCCAATTTGCACTATCATTTTGTAATGCTTATGCTGTTATGCAGTAAAAATGCAGCATAAGCGTATCAGTTGTCACAGCACAAATCAAAAGGTTTTGTTTTTACTGCCAAATAAAAACGGGAGTTGCAAAAAGTGAACAACAGTTATAACAACTTCATAGTTTTATCGTAATTACTCAATGAGATTACAATAATTATTTCTGATTTATTTTTTTCTTTGAGAATCATACGTGCAGATGTTCGCTGCTTGGTTAAACTTTTACTTCAATTAATAAATGTCAATTTTTAGACTACTCAACCCAATGCATATTGTTTCCATAAGCGTCAAAATCAGTTTCTATCAATAAAAATAGCTCGAATCAAATACTTGGCAAACATGTGACTAATAAGAAAGATGCTTTGGCAAAGAATTCAGTTAAATACAAATTTACGTTAATTAATTACTGGAAAGTTAACTAAGTAAACCAAGTAGCATACAGATTGAGTGAACGCTTATAAAAAACAGGTAGCCCATCGTCGTATAACATCGTCTCGACCTTTGTTTTTTTCATCAGAGGAGCACAGAATGTAGTCACAGCGAAAGAATTGCAAACAGGGAAGAGTCAACCACACCTACTAAAGTCAACACTATATTGCAAATGAAAACAAAATCCTTGGTTGTTTTCTGCACACCTTAAAGACTATTCACCAAAACTTATTCAAACAGTTTTTGCAGTAACAAGTAAAATGATAAACGTCAAACAATGCAGACAGCGCCATGCTCATACTTTGGGTTTACACCCATAATATATGTGTATTTTCAGTACCAAGTTGACACACCATTCATAAACTCTCCATATCAACTACAAAGGTAAACTTGGTGTTACTTTCAGGTCTTGTCAATGCCACATGAGTAGAAATTTCGTTAGGAAAATTCCCATGCAGCAAATGCCAGCATCCATCAAAATCAAAGTGAGGATGCTATAAAGCGTGATGTTGAGTGAATGCATTCATTTATGAAAATATGAGGATGTCGTAGTGGATGTTATAAAGCATGATATTGCGTTTTTCTGTGTTATTTCCTGTAAAACAAATCTACTACTTTTCATGGCTTAGGTTGCTTACCTGGCAACTGTCCACACCGCCAACAATCGTATCTCCAGCGCACATTTGAGATTCGATAATTGAGACAGAACTGTATAGACCATTGCACACAGAGTTGCTCACCACAGGCAAACGAACTTGATTCAAGGCAGGTGGATGGTATTCGCCAGACTCTTCGTAAATAAATGTTTTCAGAATATTTTCGTAAACTATTATTTCTCGATTACGGAAAATGCATTTTCTCTTCAGCAAATATGTTTTGGTTCATTTCAATACCAGGACCTTATAAAATAACACATCTAAAAAATTTAACTTTTGTCTGAATTAGCAATTAGTCTTGATTTTATGGCTACTATATTAGTGAATCCTAGATTTTGGAAGATAGTCCAAACATTATGAATGTGCAAAGTAATTTTTTGCTTGCACAGAGATTTCATTTATTATTGCTTTGTTTATTCACACAGCAACCAACACTTTTAAAGTAACATGTAATCTCTAGTTGCCCATCATTTCACCATATTGCATAAAAGGTTTATGTCACATTAGACACCTTAACTACTTGAACATTTGTACTGTGATCACGTCATGCAGAAACTACAACCTGGGACATTCCACTATGGTATTATAAACCACAAAACTATTTTTATTTTAGTTGAAACTGTGCACAAACAAAGCAAGATAGCTCCATGGAAAAGATGTTACAAACAACTCGAGCAAATAAAATTTGTGATTCCCCTAAGAACTACTTTACAATAAGTTTTGAAAGGAAACATTGAAATTCTTGAAGGTTTTGAAAATTTTTTCAAAAATTTCAAATTGTCTGTACATTGCCACGGTCCACTAATCAAGTAAGTATGCGAAAAAATGCCTAAGCTGACCCAAAGCTTAGATTTCCAAATTTATTTCAAACCAAAAATAAGCTTCATAATTTAGATATGAAGAATAAAATTCAACGACATTTTTATTCACAAAAGAGCATATACAAGCATTAACAGATGCAGCCAAACCCAAATCATTTTGAAAAACTTCTAATAAAGCAATAGGAGGAAAGCAATGAAAATAAATATTTATTACGTCTGGAAATGTCGTACGTATTATTAAATACAATGTCCTTGTTGCTTCTTCCCGTCAACGTAACCAATCTTTGCTCAAGTTTTAGGTCAGGTTTTACGTCAATTACACCATTATTTACTCGTGCCACACCTCTAACTTTTATTGATGCCTATCACCTTTCTGCAGTGCAAAACGTTATTTCCACATTAATAGGTCCGATATGCCCAGAACCAATGCTATTGCATTTTAACATACTTGATGAGAAAATGCCTATTAGGCCTCATGACATTCCTGACAGATAAACGAAACATAAGTGAAAATATCCTATGTGCTAATTCAGCAGATATTTTTAAACAATATTTTCAAAAGGAGTTCTTTCCTCGAGAATTGAAACCTGGCAACGTTATTTCAGTTTATAAGTATGGAGCTGAAGATACTGCTTTCAACTAAAAACCTACTTCAGTGTTATCACACTTAATCCAAATATAGCAAAAAGATAATGCATAATAACTTGATGTTTTTCCTAGCTAACAAACATATAATTTAGAAAACACCAATTTGGCGATTGAATAGAGTTTGAGTCACTTAGGAAAGGCATTTTCGACCACAACTTGCCGACCGATTGAGCGAGAGGAAGACTTGTATGGTGTCCATTACCAAATGATATTACACCTGTAAAGTGAAGGTATACCAGCATCGCAAAAGGTAGAAATATTTCAAATTAAGATAATGGTTTGTTTCGTCTTTAGGAAAGCTTACTGTAAATCGGCAATAAACGTTGGAAAATTAAATGTTTTCGTCTTGCGATTGGGAACGACCCAGCGCCGAAACAAAGATAATTGGTATTTTGAAGCTGCACAGTTGCTACTGCGTGACATTCGGACACTTTCAAGGAAATAACTTTACAGAGCATTCATTATTCATTTAATCAAGAAGCCATGCAATGATTGAATGGCCAAGTTTTTTTCTTGTAATTTCGTCTTTTTCATTAAAAATGATGCTTTTCTTATATATGAGGGTTTCTGTTTTTCACAACGTTCTTCCTATCCGACACTTTTTGCCACTAATATATCAGAAAGTTTTGATGATGTTTCATGTTTTTTATAATTTGAAAATCGCAAGATGGTTTTTTGAAAAATTTTCTCTTATGCTTACACTCACACACACCAAACTTTACCAATGTCACAAGAGCAACATACATTTATTGTCTTTATCTGATAAATGCACCAAAAGCAAACTTAATTTATAGCACAACTCGATGTGCAGAACAAATCTCGTTAAAAATCAGGCTACTCTCAATTGACCTGAATGAACTGCAAATGTGATTTACCAAGTGTTCCCCATCCAGTAGCAATTACTGTGTCCAACGAATTGAGGGTCATGCCCAATGGTGGAACGCACACCGGACTAACGATGGAGTTGAAGATCAAGGACGTGGTCAACTTCAACAAAGCAATATCGAAACCATAGTCGTTGCTACAAAATAAACATTGACAAATAAGTTATTGTAAAAAAGAGGTGATTGCAAAGCATGAATGAGTTAAGGGTGTTCGTTTATGTTGGTTTATTTGTATATTCTGTCACCAGCAAATAAATATTGCATGCTAGAAACCATTAGATAGAATAACTTTTGCTGCAATGACTGTCGAATCTCACATTTTGATGAACAACTGTTGCACAGCAATTCAAACGCCGGTTGTCTNGAAGTTGCCCAACCGTAGACCGCCGGGCCACGATATATTCGCGNACCNGTGTACNATTTACTTGTACTTCACATCAAATGCCAACCGTTGAGCGCTGGGTCGTATGTTTTCCTCTATAAAGTACGAACATTTCGTACAAGTCTCTAGCAACCAGAAACATATATTTGTAATGTGATTTGACGTACGGTGTGGTCAGGAGAGCATTTCAAAGCAACCATGGTATATTTTGCCAGCAGTCATGGTGGTTTTGCCTGGAATCACGAACGCGTTTCGCCGAGTGCGGAAATAAGATCGGCCTGCTGTAAAAATGTGGCTGATTGTCAGGTCGCATTGCGTTTTGTTGGGAGCTGTTTCTAATGCAATGTGGATAAACAATAACTCAGAAATTTTCTTATTGAGTTAAAACCTAACATTTNGAGATTTGATCAGTTTTGCTTGAGCATAAATATTTTTTTCGACAGCAAGTAACTGCTTCANCCGTGTGTCCGACGCTGCTTCACAAATATTCCCTCTTGGCAGCTTTTCAATCGTGTAAAGCTTTGTGAACGCATTCCAATGCGATGTGGATAAATAATTGCTCAGAAACTTTTTACTGAGTTAGAACATCTCATGTAAAGATTTGAAGATTTTTGCTTTAGCATAAATATTTTTTTCAACAGCAAGTAACTGCTGGAGTCGCCTGTTCGGCTGCTTTACAAACATTCGCACTTGGTAATTTCCCCTGCTTCACAATCATTCGCACTTGGCAATATGCGCTGCTTCACAAACATTCGCACTTGGCAGTTTTCAAACGGCCCGTTAGGGTAAAGTCTTTGTGTGCCAGGAAGGGCATCGCGAAGAATAAAAGCCATTGATTTGCGAAAAAGCAGTAATTCAGTGATCGCAGCGTGTGATCTTTCCGCTGCTTACCAACAATATACATCAAATGGCGATTTAGAGTTCAACTGAGAACAATAAAGGTTGCTGCCAACAATAGCTTACATTGCACCCTTGCCACTCGTCCTTTCCCATCGCAACAACGCCAAGCACCTGAACGTGCGTGCATAGCTTTTGCACAAATCTCAAACCATATTTACAAACAGCTGATAAAGATGTTATAATTTTTTTCTCTCTTTTCATACACTTCCATCTGGACATGCGGCTGCTACAAGGTCATGACCACATGCTCTGTTATATTCACATTGTTTATGCATCAACAACAACAACAACAGCATAAGCGTTACTTTTCAGCATCCAAAACCTGACAATTGCCGAATGCTCAAGCGACGTGCAAATAAAATTTTGCGTTGTTTTCTTGTGCAAACCAAAATTTGCGATGTTTTTTCGTGAGAAAATAACATTTTGCGTGTTTTTTCGTCGTACAATGTGTGTAATAATTTTTTTCATAGTTCAGTTAGTGCAACAAAAATAACTATGATGGTTTTACGTATCGAAACGAAATAGTGCTGTAAGTTTCAGCCAAATCAAACCCAAACTGAGATATTTAGCGATCGCAAAGCACAGCTGAACGCGTGTGCGTTTTCTGACGGAGACTAAAGCAGAAATGCTGTATAGGACTAGGTGATATAAAAACTGTCATAACTTTTCTTCTCTACAATTTTTAATTCAAAACTTGGCAGGATGCTTTACAACAGCTATAGCAATCGTTCCTGTGATTTTTATATTTTTCCCGTGTTTGGAATAGGCGGAATGAACTTTCAAAATCAAAAACAGCAAAGCCATCCTTGTTATAGGTGTTATTTCTCTTCAAAAGAAGTAGAAAATTTATTTGATTTCGTGTTTCGTAAACTACACAATGTGGCTGACGTTTTCGTGCCGAATTTGTGTTTCTATTGTGCATGGTTTCCCATCGAGAGCCTTTTTAAAACAACGCTTTGCCCACGCAAGCTTCAGCGCGAAAACCATACCGGCGTTCCAGCATCAGCCAGCAAGCACGAATATATTGTGCACCGGCGGTTGATGTGTAAGTCAAAACCTGTAAATGATACCATTTTTTTTACAACACACGAGTTTTCAAGACGTGTCTTTGAAACTCTCACATTTGAATAGAAAACAAACCATACAACCATCAAGCGAAAGTTGAAGTTTTCTTTAACGGAAGCAGCAAACAAGTAATCTTTATATGTTTATGTCCATTTTGATCCGAGGTACATTTGCTGCAAGACAAAGCGTCTGTTACACCTGCAACAACGAGAATGCATCAAAAAGCCTTGAATGAAATCATCTTGTGCTTTGAAACTTACTCATTGTATGAATGGTGAACGATTACTTGATTGACGACTGCTGTCTGGTCCGATCCACCGACGAAATAATGTTTGCCCGCGTCCACTCGAATGTTGCCGGGACTGTAATAAGATTAAAAAAACTGGTATTTGCTTGGAAAACACCCTTTTGTGATCATCATACCAATCATAGGTCCCAACCAACAGACGTGAGTTTTTAGCATGACAGGATTTGTAGAAAATTTGTAAGACCTTAACATAATAATTCACAACCTCTTATTTGCACTTTAGTGACAATTACAAAATCTGGGTTTCCTGTAAACGTTTACGAATCAGCCGACAGGGATCCACTTTAGACACTTTGCAATGATTCATACTTGGACAACTCTGTGCTCAAGCACAGTAACTAGACTCCACAAAGCCACTAAGTTAAATCAATCAGCAAACGATTTGACAGAACATCATTGCATGCAACACGATGCATCCTCAATCCTGAAATAATATTCAACTATTTGAAAAATGAAAGTAGCATACTTCAAGACATTTACAGTAAATGTGTTACACTAATTACACTATCTACTTACAAGTTAATTTTCCTTCATAACAACTGCAAAAGCGTTTAAAACTGTCCTCTCAATTCCAATTACCAGACTAAATAGCAGAATTTACGAATGATATTGACACAACACTGAGAATGAGAAAAGGTGGTCACAGGGATTTTTATGACTCATAATAAAAACGGAGGATATATTGCAGTTGGGTGTGGGTTTTTTTAAGGCTTACTTACGGGCATACTGCAGTTTGAGGCTATTGCTGGATCAGGATCTAGAGTAATTGAAAATAACTGCAGGATGGCATTGGTAGTCTGATGTCGTTTGAGAATAAAGCAGTCGCTATCTCCACAAATCTAGTATTAGAACACAACCTTGTCGATATGTTTGCTGCATTGCTGCATTACTTTCATTTTTCTAACTTACGGCTGCCGGCTACCTCCAAAAATTTTATTTTTTATAATGCTTCTGTTTGCACACACTGTACCTGACCTGCTGGCTCCAAATTTTCATTTTCATGTGCATGCCGCATTAATTTTTATCAAAGGCCGCAGGCAACAGGTTGTTCACTACTGGTTGAGAGTTTTGTTTTGATTTTTTACCATGGTTTTCTAAGGTCATAAATGCCCAGTGGCAGTAATTAAGGCGATGCACAGTGCAATCTTCGGCCTTGTTTGAATGGAACTTTTTCGAGATTGCTTGATTTTTTTTTAAATTTGGCAAGTCAATATGTTGAATTTGTTTTCAAAATCACATTTCTCAGTGGATGAATGTTCCCTTTATATCCTGCCTTCCTCTTANCACCAAAGTAAGATTCCTCCAGATCCACTGAAAATGCTTTGCTNCAGTGTGGAAAAGTTACACAATTGATCANAACATCAATTGTTTCGCCTTCATCTTTGGAAGATCTCAAAAACCANTTGGGCGCATTTTTCCCGAACAAAATTGCTTAGTCAAAATTATGCAATGCTTTGAAATGGTCTAAAACCACACCCACACCTCCACCNGCCCCTTTACGCGCAAAGATGTGTAAAGTCTTGTATAGTTGACGTTACTATTTTGATAGAAGACTTTTGCGTCTGTGAGGAATCGATTCTAGATTGAATGCACCATCAGATTTAGACAGGCACTTGTCAGTTGGACCGAGAGCCTCAATATGGTGCACGCATTGAACCGATTCATCGAAAACCGATTCACACTTCTAAATGGTCTATTGCCTGTTTGTGCAATCTGTGAACGAATGGTCTGCTATGTTACCTTTTAACCTAGACGACGTAACACTGGTTCCAAAATTTTGAGAAGTTGAGCTGCAAGGATTGCAAGCAAAATCTTCATCTATATCTTCCACTGCGCTAACCTTACAACGATGGCGCCAACAGTCCGTCACCGTAGGTGGTTTTGATGGGCTCAGCACCAGCAAACAAATCTCCAAGTCCCCCCAATTGAAATATGAAACACTGTATATCAGTGGAGTTTTCAGCAAATTCTCAGAGGTCAAGCACCCCCCCTTCACCAATGTAAAGCCTCCACACTGACGACTTTCTGGCGACGGTTCTGGACGCCAAGCGTTAAGTTGCATTTTCACAATCTCACCATGTTAACCGAATGATTTTGGATTTCGAGACCACTTTTCGAACTACTTACTCAAAGTTTGAAGGTCTTCTGCATCTAATGTTTTCCTTGAAAGATTTAAAAAACATCATACGTAGTGGAGTAAATAAATCCGTCAGGACCAATACCTTTACGAAAGTAAATTGCGCGGCTCCACTAACCATAACCACTTTTAGGTAACAGAGATCTTCGCCATACACATGACACCAAAACTTAAAGTTCATTTGTTGTTGTGGTAGATTCTGTTGTATTTTTAATTGAAAGCGTTACTTCGAATTTCCTTGATAACGAAAGGCAGAAAAAATATCGCATTCATCAAGACTTCTTTTTTTGTATCTATAAAACATTCCACCTGCCTGAAATAATACAAAGAGTTTTCTTGTAAAAAACTTTGATCCTGACGCATCCACTTACCCAAGTCAGCAATTATATTTCCCTTGGCTTTACAACTTTACAATTGTCTTTGAAACGCAAATTTATTTTAATTTTTTAAACTAAACTACTACATAGAGAAGATACATATTTTGAGCGATTGCCAAATGCTCGTTTCACAAATCCAAAAAAATCAGCTTTCGTGCTTGAAATCAGAATCTCACCTTGCTACTGTATGGACAACACAATGTGCTGCTGTAAGAATCCACTGGTTTGAAATTATTGAACCGCCGCAGAATATTGAAACTCCCGCGAAAATTGTGATCCCAACCTGCCAAGGCCAAGATCCGGGAACAACTTCATTTCCTCCCACTATTCGGGGATCCTGAAGGTGGCAAATGTCAAAAGGATAAATAGCGAATTAGAACTAGCGAACACAGAGCAATAACTCAGTGGCAAAACTGGGGAAAATATATTCCTCAATGTCGGCTCAATAGTCCAAACAAATGATTTATTGTAATTACTGTAGAACTTATTAATCAGCCTGAACGTTATAGAATGATATCATTGGAAAAATGTCACGTTCAACAACTTTTACTGTGCAGACAGAAATTTTTGTTCACCGACGTTTCATTTTTTGTTTCACATAACAAATATTACTTGCACAAAGGGTTATTTCCTTAGAAACATTACTGTTTAATTTGGGGGGTTTAGATAGAACATGCCACTAGAACGTTTCCACAGATTAGATAAAAACGTTTTAGACAGTAACAGATTGTGTTCGTTTTCAAGGCCAATATTCATCACGTTACTGTCACTAGAATCATTTGATGAAAGCGTATTTGTGTAAACGAAATAAAATAGTTGTGTGAGCGTTTGTTAAAGAAACACAAAAGTCGATCAAAGTGTAACACAAGGTGAAAGCATTAATATGGGCTTTGAACAAATACTGTAAACACAAATAAAAACAATTACTGCGACGGCAAAGTGAGAAATGGATTCCACTCGTTAAGCTATCAGTAGGTTCGGGTACTTTTGCGTATCGCCGTTTGGGCGACGACTATTTGGCGCCGCGCTGTTTTGGCGCCAGCCTCCAGTGAAGGAGTGACAAATATGTGTAATGAAGATGGATAAAAATGTGAATGAAACTTTAATTTACATCGCAATTGCAGGCTAGACCTCGTAAATATTAAAGTGGTGCCCGTTTTACGATGTTCAGATTTTTTAATTCGAAACTTCAAAACAGTTGCCATGGATCACATTTGCTGCGTTTATTAAAGCGAGTGAATACCCACCGTCGGAAAATTTTGATTGCTTAGAAGTTTCTCAGCCTTTATGTTATTGGCTATACGCAAAAGTTAATGGACGATTTTTTTCGTATTTACGAAAAACAATTCATGGAAGTTATAATGTACAGAAATATGCTTAATCTCATTGAAACAAACGCACAGCACTTGTTGCCTTGTTTTACAAAAAAACAGTTGTCTACTTGGAAAACAGCCGAGCATGTTGGAAATCACACAGTTATTGAGGCAACGACGCGTGTGCAATAGTAGTCACGTAGATAAGGCATGAGGCCAAAAACAACGCCAACACTGCATAGCGCCAATACCGCTCTGCGCCAAACGGCGGGGCCAAATAGTACAATTCCGCTATAAGAAATCAAGATTTATTCACCCATGTGAATTGCGGTGCAGATTGAACTTTTCCGCATTCTCCGACGAAAGAAGGAAGCTGCTCTAAAACAAGAACAAAATTTTTAAATGTATTAGAGCACCTACAGAAACGATCGGTTTGCCACAAAATTATTTTAGGAAAATCAACTTCAACTTTTGTTGGTTGTCCGACAGATGTTTTGTATTATTTTTATCAAAAAAAGAAGACCAGCACGGCAGTCGTCTGAATAAAACAAATTCAAGCTGTACGAACGTTGCAAAAATTCCTCAGATCACATAATTATAAGTATAAAATACANAAAACGCTTTTGCATGACTGCATGATCCATAGTTTTGGACGATGACCCATTTAAATGCACAGATATCATGCTGAGATGGTNTGTTATAAATGGTTTGCTGTTAGATATTTGAGTGGTTTATTTTAATGCCCACTTTTCCACTGGCGAGGGTCCCAGGAACAGCATCCCGAGGAGGACTCAAAATACCTGACGGAACACAGCAATCCCGGATAGTTCAGCGTGTTCTTCACCAAGCAAGGCCAGTGTTATACTCACTTAACCTGGTCGTTGGACATCCTCCGCGCCGCTATCCTAATCATTCAGCCAGCGGCACTTGCCTCATCAATCTTTAGTAAGACGTTCTGGAAAAGTGGCCGAANCAACGTNGCTGGGATCTTTCTATTCGGAAAAGTGGATCGTCATTCCGGTTTTGCGAATTTCGCAGCTGCGCACTTTGTTACAAAGTGTCCGGCAGCGAACTCTTCGCAAAAATCATGTCTCGGTCGCTTGCACGCGAGATAGCACCTTTTCAGTCCTTACCCAACATTCGTGATCATAGGTGAGAATCGGAACAAATACCGATTTGAAAACTGACAGCTCTGCAGTGTTTGAAAGCTCCCGTTTTGTGACTACGGAGTGATAAAGTTCATTCAGAACTTGTTTTTTTTACTAACCCACGCACCAATCTCATTCTTACGTCTTCCGTCACTCGCAAATACCACGTTAAGGCACTTGAACATCTCCAAATGATGCAGTCCATTGCCGCTCATTAGCAGCATACACAGCTTTGTGGTTCTTTAGAGACATAATACCTCGTTTTTTTGATTGCTAAGGTTCATTCGGGCTTGGTCGCACGCACCAGAAAACCAATCAGGTGCTGGTTAAAGACTCTGTTTACAGGGTGCAAGCGGTGCCAAATCTTCTGCAAAAATCAAACAATTGATCTTGCAGCTCTCAACAATATCCCCTTGTCGACTCGGCTGTTGCTGTCTCTCCAACTAAAATAAACAATGAAGGGCAGTGGCAACAGCACACACCCTTATCGGAGTTCCACACCCGCGCTTGTGATGTAACTCCGTAACAAGCGGCCGTCAAGACCGGACTCCAGCAACACTCACCGCAGCTTTTCACGAGAAACCCGGTTGTATCCTTTCTCGAGATCAAAAAGACATGTGTAGGCGTCTTTGGCATCATTCTACGTTTTTTCAAAATTTTGCTGGAGAGCGAAAAACTTGATATGTAAGGCTTCAGCTGGGACGTATGTCCGCCTGGATATCATGCAGTTTTAGGTCAATTAATTCGCAGCATCTTTTTTGAATCCGCTTGGCATAAACGTTTCCTAGGAGATTGAAGAGAGACATGCCCCAATAGTTAATGCATGCACTCCTGCCTCCGTTTATCTGTATGTGGATGATCACTCCAATTTGCAAATCTGTTAGTGCCCTCTCAGTTTGGTTTAGTAAATCTTTTAACGTCCATAAAAATTGCAGGACAGAAATTCATTTAAATGGTAAGGCCACTGAATTCAAAATTAGATTTTAAAAGANTGAACTTTGACTGAAAGAGATGTTTATTTANGTTTAAAAACATTAATTTGCAACATTAAGATTTTAAAAGAGGATGGCGAGAAAGTCTACTTTCTATGAGTATGGCGAGACAGTCTCCTTCATCCGGTGAAAAAAAGCTTAGTAATTGTAGATACATTGTTGCACATGCAGGAGAATGGCGGGAAAGTCTACTTCATCTAAGGATGGCAAAAAGTCTACCTTATCCGGTAAAAAAATCAATAAGATTTTAAAAGATTGAACTTTGACTGAAAGAGATGTTTATTTGGGTTTAGAAAACATTAACACGTTTCTTAAATTTCAACAGGGAAATACATACAATTACGCCCCGAATGAGCTTCAGTTTTATCAGCAGAACAGAACAAATGCAAAAATGAGTAAAATTTGATTAATAGATTCGTTTTGATTAGCTAAAATTGCACAGATCATGAAATATTTGGTAATTTTTTAAAATAGTAACATTTGGTGTTGCAGAACCTTAATGTATTGATTGATGATTCTTATGTCATCTTGATATACATAATGAGGAAATATCCCTGGGTGTCTACAGCCACCACGAAATAACAGTAACGTTTGATCGTGAAGTAAACTGTTGATCGATGGCGTTGGTCTACAGTAATCGGAAGTGCTGTGTCTTTGCTTCCAAAAAAAATACTCACCACATTCAATTTCGTCGCTGTCGTCGAAGCAGTTCTTTATACCGTCACAATGTTGGCTTAACGAAATGCACGTTCCATCCCAACACGTGAATTCGCTTGNAGAACACCTGACTGAGAAAATCATTTTTCGTACGGTAAATAGTAANAGGGTTTCGTCTGCAATNTAAACTATGTTTCTACCTTCAGTTATCCATTGTATTGCAAACCCTGACTTGCCGACAGNAGCATCGCTGTGAAACGTAATTGTAACTGATGATGAGGATGAAACAAAATTCGGCGGTTTATNGACTCCGCAGAAACGTTTTCCAGTATACTGTTTCAAAACATTGAAGATTAGTTTTGGTTTACCTGATTTTCGACATATTCGGCATTTTTGCTAGGTTACACGGAAAACCATGTCAAAGATATAACCTGTTGCAATTCTAAAATCACGTTTGAAGGGGGTACATGTGCTGTGGTCTTTATTTGTCAATACACTGGTTTCCATGAACAACAGTTACTCATTGTTTTAATATTTGTTCCTGACTTACGAAGAACATATGAAAGCATCACAACAGGTTCAAAAGGATTGCGGATTTTATTTTTGTAGTATGACATCCGATTGCAAAGATTTGATTGCAGTACCTTTTGTTTAGATTTGCAGAAAAATCGTAAGTCGAAATATTCCTTCATAAATCGGAATGTCATGCAAATAAATGATTTTGCATTACATTTGCTCCTGGTGCACACAGGAGACGTCGAGCAAAAACGAAAACATTTTTCGAGTTTCATATGTATTAGCCCTTCATTGTGGTTTGTTATTACTTTTTGGCGTCTCTTATGTACATATATTATTGAGTAAATTACTGAGTAGA
>JGI24159J19872_10001706_pt1 | contig 24863 bp, 15 predicted proteins | sample Ectturendosymbi4_FD_19872 | JGI IMG/M metagenome (IMG submission 19872)
AGCCGGCTGTTTGAGGAATCTCCTGCCTGGTTCTGCTCCCATCTTCTTGCAATGATTCAAGCTTGTACTTATCATTCAGCAATAAACGTAAAGCCACAGCAGTGACCCACACCAAGCGAATCAATCGCAATTTATTGCGTAAGGAAACTAGTTTCGCGTGTGTTACACATCTCCAGTCCTTATTCAAATAGAATCTGTGTTACACATCTTCAGTTTTTATTCAAATAGATTCTATTTGAATAAGGACTGAAGATGTGTAACACACACGAAACTAGTTTCCTTACGCAATAAATTGCGATTAATTCGCTTGGTGTGGGTCACTGCTGTGGCTTTACAATTATTGTCGTACAAGTTGTATTTGTGATCATTAAACCACTCCATCCAAACTTACTTAGCTCCCGCTTTTGGTTACAGATTGATTCTAAGTGCAAGCGTGCATTCTCACACCTGACCGGTGATAGTCACGGCAGTAACGAAACGGGCATTATTAAGTAGCAGTTTACCAGTGCCAAGAAGTACAGCTGACGAAAATTCCAATCATAATCATTTCATTATAGAGGAGAACACTTTTTACTGTGCAACTTACCTTTGGTGATGGAAACTGCAGTTCATCAATTTATCTCCTAGCATTTCACCGCTGTTTTGTTTCCAAAACGCTAAGTTTGTGTTTACAAAGTACATGCATACATGTTCGTTGATCATACTGTTTTTTATGACAGTTGGTCGCTCAAATTAGTGGACAACAGAAATATTAACTGGGTCTTCCATCGCTCCCCAATCGCCCGTTTCTGCTTCACCGCCCCCAGGGGGCGGTACCGCCCACTTTGGGAACCACTGATCTACATTCTACGGTATCAGACGGAGGCATAGATCGACCCGACGCTGCAGTAGAGCAGCGTTAGTGAATGAATGTTTGAAGAGGTCCCTGTGATGTGGTTTTAAAATGCACGATGTCTCACCTGCTTGATGCCGTTTTCAGCTCGCTTCAGGTCCGCATGACAATCACACGAATCCTTGTTTATTTTCATGCACAGCTCGTGTAAGGCTTTTAACCTGAAAAAAAAACGATTAAAATACCGATTCGTAACACTTGCCGATCTTAACCACGGATGATGCTCAGTAACAATAGTGAAAGCGTTCTTACGTCAAGCACAACACTGGCTGCAGTGGTTACGTTGGCAGAGTGACAATAGGTGGTACACGAAGTTGGCCTTTCCAATATACGGTAAGTCAACATAGGAGAAACTGGCCTATTCAGCGCCATCTGCTCTTTGACAACACAAACAATGANTTNGTACCACCCAGCGAAACGCCGCGAACATGACAAAGCACTCAGGACCACAACATTTCCGTCTTTGGCGCTGTGTTAAGACGGCGCGGTGGTTTCTGTACTAAAAACACATTCATCTTCATTCCTCCGAGGTTATACTTACGACAGCGTTTTGTCTACATATAATAATCAATCGCCAATCAAAAAATCAAACCCGACGTTTTTATCTTAACGACTAAGACTCTGATACGAGGTCAATCGCCCATCGCTTTGCATCAGCATTTCGTGTCTTGGCACAAACAATTGTTATCCGTAACATGTTTATTATATCATGCACAAAGCTTCATCACGCAGATAGCCACATTAATACAACTACGCCAGACTACAGTATCAACTCAGTTTGACACGGAAGAGCAATAGGTAAAACTCAGGCCATTCACAAACCTATTATAGACGTCAGTCAGTTGCTCATCTCTGTTGCTGATAGCATCGATCAAGTCACGCCACACAGAGACGACCTGCGCTGGTTCGAAACCTTCCACAGGTTTGTACTTTCCACGAGAATCTATGCACAGTTGTTCGATGCTGGCGTATCGGGGAGCAACAGACTGGACATCCACCTTGAATCATGAAAACTTCTTTGTTTCAACAGCAATTTTAATGAAAAAAAAGTTGTTCTCCGTTTCTGGCACATGTCCTTCCAACTTAAGATATCTCTACTGCTCCAGTACAAAGTTGATCTCGTCCTTAGAATCGTACTCTAAATCGGATCACATTACAACTTGAACATCTACACCCGACTTTTGAAAAAATATGCAAAACCGTTACAGGAGCACATCAAAATTACCAATTAGGAAGAGTGTAAAAGCAATTACTGCTTTGCACCGATAAACGCCTAACCAGTCTGCAGTGTCTGATTTAAGTGGCCCAAACTAAGTGCCTGTTTATATGTAACTGTATTGAAAATGGGCCAAGCTTCCGCGCATTGACCACAACTTGCTCTATTGCTGATCAATTACAATCTACACAGCTGATTTATTCAATGAGTAAATAATCCTAATGTTTTGGGAAGGTTTGTGAGTGGCAATACTGCATCCAATAGCTGATAAAAACGCGCACCAGGAAGGAGTGAAAATGCGAGAATTTAGGTTCATTTTATTTTACTTATAAGGCTGGCAATGACCAACCCAAGCGTTTGATAATTACCTCTGCCTGAAAAACAGCATTGAACTCACTTCCTTAGGTGGGACATCTTCGGATTCGAATCTTTTCAGTTCATCCATTAGACCCTGGACCTCAGCCGGTGTCTCTACCGCGTCAATGTCGTCACGCCTCCGCATCACAATANTCTGTTTNTGGATCCATTCAAGCAGCGTAGTAATCAGCAGGCGGTATTCTTCCCACGCAAACTGCCATTCCTGTTAGAAAGGGATACATGCGAAAACGAAGAATGCGACACATGAGAGTGATACCAAAATTTTGTTTGTAGTGTCGTGTTAGGTGGCAACTGGCGAAAAGACGCCTCTCAAGCGCCTTTAATGGGCACATGCTTGAGGCGAACACGAGTACCACACAGCCAATAAACGTACCAGCAAGAACGCAATTGCTTCAGAAATCAGTGACAAATTATACAACAGTAAGTGTGGCGCTTGTTCGTTGCTGCGATGGTTTTCACATTCAGCTTTCCATGAAAAAAACGCCTTTGCTAGAAATTCCATCGGCATTTGCCTGAACAACGCTTTGTGAAAGAATTGACGTAATTCTACACCAGGGGAAGACAAACTTTTCGCTGCTGCCGGCCGCAGTACGTATATTTTTATGAATTACAGCCGCCAGTGAGTTCACTTATTTTTACGAATTAGGTTTAGGAACAGGATTCGTCTGATAATATCCCATTTACCCGTGCCTGTAAGTATAATGAAATGTTAAACATTGAATGAATTTATTCAAGCACAATTCCACACGTCTGAACGTCTTTCCATTGTACCAAGTATTCACAAACAATGAGTAGACAAATAATTATTGATGCACGGCCGCCATAACCTATATTTTGCAGTACACGTGCACGGCCGCATACATTTTCATCAAGGCAGCATGCGGCTGCAGATTGTGCACCCCCGGTTTAAATATTTATCTCAGTGATCAGAATGCCTGCAGAACATTTGCAATTGAATGCAAAGTGACACCAAAACGAATGCAAAAATGAAACAATAAAATTATCATCAGCAAGAAACAGTTTTGGAGTGTCCCCTTCCGCACACGGCATTATGGAAAAAAATTGACTGACGGTGGCCAGTCGTGCATTGCATCACACAACACACAAAATCAACTAGAATCGCTGCCAGGCGACGATGGATGACCAAACCTACTTGAGCGGTGACGCTTATGGGAAGCGGAGGAACTGAAGGGAATGTATCGTAAAGTGATGATACGTAAGTAATGATAGAACGTTCATCCGGGCTTTCAACATCAACGTCTGTAAAAACAAGGACGGAAAATGTAACATGGAACTAAACGTGGTAGTAATAATAAACAGTGACAAAAGTACACATCATGCAATCTGCGGCACCGACTTGGAGACCTAACTAGCAAAACTGTTAAAAACTACTGTATTTACTGCAGCATAAAACTCTAACCCACCTTAGTAACATCACAGTAAGTTATAACCACATCAGTAGCCAGTGTGCTAACTACAAGCAGGAAACAACCTGACAAACAGACAATATAATAAAGTCCGCCATGCGACTGCGATGATAATCAATGCCACGTGACTTCAGCAGCGAATTACCTTCAGTGTCGAGCAATCTCGTTATGCCAAACTCCTTCTCAGCGAGATGGAAAGCTTGATCAAGGTTGGTCTTGTTGTTATTTTTCCTGACAGTGTCCATTTCCAGAAGTTCAGGTCTGAATTGGAAAAAATAATCAAAATCCAAACCAATAACATCGTTCTTTACAAATTGTTAACTAGTGGTTGTGGTTATTTGATTGAGTAATTGATACACCAAGCAGTCCAAATGCAATTTCCAGGCGATCTTGTTTTTTGTTAAGAGCTACAATGGTTTATGGCCGTCATCTCACTTAAAGTTCGTCAGTTTTTCTGCACCGCCTTACTCCCTCGCCGCATTGACATCACGCACAGCAATAACAAAAAACAAGATCGCGTGAAAATTTCATTTTTTCGAATACTGAAAAAGCAGTTGCCATACTGCAACCACTTAAGCAAGTAACCAGCAAACTGCATTAAGCACTTAAAAAAGAACCAGAACACCATAACACAGACTTGTTTCTGTGCAAAATGACATTGAATGCCTTTCCATCCCTCCAGGAAGACGTGAAATTTTTAACTTCGATTCCATCATATCCTTCCACGTTGCGTTGCGCCCAAATAAGAAGCGCTTGTTTAGCACTAACATCTTCCCATCCTTCAACAGAGATGTCTTCTATCTGAAGAACGCAAAAGAGACTAGATTTAATAATAGTCCTATCAGGAAGTTTAGTGAAACGCTTGCTAGCAACTATAAAGCGTTTAGAACCAAAGGATGTGACAAGAGGCGACAGGCAGTTTTCATTTTGAATATCACCATATCAAACTTCAGAAACAGTCAAAAAGGAAAGATCAGTTTTCTCGCAGCCCAAGTCACTGAGATGAAACCGGACTTCTCCTTCCTTAGTGCCGCAATATAAAAATGTTTCATACACAACAGTCGAATTACTGTCATTTTAACAACAAACGCTTATGACGATGAATGGGCCGCAGAAAACCACGGTGTGTGCGATTGTTTGGTCACAAACACAGCAACAACAAAGCTGGCCGAGGATTTTCAAATAAAGCTAAACTTCGCATACTAAATTTCAACTGTTGATTGTTGTGGCAAGAGCATTTACCTTACAACATATGTGAGCAGAATCAAACTTCTCTTTAAGGTACAGTATAATAAAAGTCCACTATGTTATTGCACAAGAGAAAGTTATTTTTTATGTCATGTGAACATACGAACGGGCAACACTCACTTGAAAGTGCAAGATTATAGTCCAGATAAGTCCAAGTGTTAGCTTTGGGTTGCCGTCAGTGATATCGTCGTTGCGGATGTTCACTAAGCGAAGCTGGCGAAATAACAAACGTGAACTCTTCGACTCACAACATTCCGCATTTACTACGATCAGGAGCAACCACCGTTTCCATTAGCGATAATTAACAGCACATTGTTAACAGTTTTAACAAAGCCAAATATATGGCTTAAAAAACACGTATCGTTTCACAAAACTCAAACGAACCTTTCTCTGTTTCAGAAAATCCAGAGCGTTTTTAACATTCTGTAGTCGATGAAAACGCATTCTTCCTTTTTCCCGAGGCTGAAATTGAAATAATGTATTTTGATTGGCAAAGAAATCGCAAAAGAACTTCAAAAAACGCTGCAAAATAGAAACAAAAAGAGGAAAGCTCACCAGCCTCATGTGAGAGAAGTAGTTGTCTTCCCTGAACTTAAAGAGAAAAGAAAGGGATAGAGAAGAAAATCAAGACGGGATATTAGTAGTAGAACAGGCACGTACAACTTATACGACAGGAAACACCAACAACAGGCAGCTAAGTACTGTTTATTTCAGTGTACTATTCTACAACAAGCCATGTATTTAACACCCGATAAAAGCAAACCGTGCAACACCAAATTTGAACAACAATACACCAAAACTTCACCGAAAATCAGGTGATTCGGACTAGATCACACTCACATCATGTTACTTTTACGATCGCATTGCCACCAACTCAGCTGCACAACAACTTTGTTTTATGAGGACACAATGACTTCCTAATATACTCATTCACTTCCTATACTGGGTACTTTGTGATTCTGTGGTTAACGTAAGGAAGACTCGGGTTTCTAAACCAATCACCAAGGAACCAACATCTCTTTGTTTGAGCTTTGAAGAATGAAATATTTAAACTTTAAAGAAATCAAAAGGTTGCTGTGAACGAAAACCACCGCGGTCAACACATACTACGAGTATGTTTTGCAGTAATTTAAAAAAAACGCAAAACTGAAGCAAACACAATATCAAATATGAACAACATGCACACACAAGGTGCAAGGAGTCCCGTGTAAATAAGCCAAGACAAAATTGCAAACCAGGTGGCACGTGAAACTTTCTACGGATGCAGAAGTTTAGCACGCCAACACAATGAACTCCAAAATAAAACTTGGAACAAGCAAGCAGAGGTGAAAGTGAAAAAGAAAAGAGAAGTTAGCAGTATGCCAAAAGCATCATAAATCAAAAATGACTATAACTGTAATTGCATGAAGAAATCTATGAAATAATTAGCACTGGTCAGTGAAAACTTACACCTATTGAATTGCAAACAGATTTTCTAGCATAGGATACAAAGCTGTTTTAAAAAATGCGATCTTTTTAGCAGCTAGCGACTCTCTCCTATGAACCTAAAGCCATTTATTATAATACCGTAATTCACGCAATTACAAATGATTCTATTCATCAGTACTTACTAATGTTGTTCCTGAGAGGACTTCCAGAAGCGCAATTAAATTGTGTCCATCACGAAGATCTTCGTAAAGATTATCCACACGACGGTTGACCTACACAGATGGGTCGTTGTTAAAAGTTGTCTAGGTTTCAATTCATGATTGAGTTAATGACTGGTCAGTAAGGCACAGAAATAGACACACTATGTGGATCCATGGACCCCAGCAATGCATTAAATTCAGCAGAGGAAGTCCAAAAACTACGGCATGAATATATGGTACGCTAAACAATTCTTTCAAGCAATAAGAGTGCATCAGCATTCACAAGCTCAAATTTTGAGTAGAAGGTCCATCACGAACAACTGCTTGCCGCAGAAGATGAAACTTAAGAAATTCTACAATGTAGATTGTGCTTACCACAGTAACAATGCTGAAATTTTGTTAAGTAAACAAATCTTCACAAATTGCTTCAAACGACAAAATTGCGAAACATACATTACAGTCTTACTAAAAATTTAAGATGAAAATGCAGTGATTCAGATATTTATTCCTGTTTTAACAATCAGTACTGCTGCTTCAGCATACAGTAAGTCCGTTTTTCTAATACAAAGATAATCCAAAACAACAGTAAATTTATTTTAATGAAAATCTTGGCCAATGAAAACGATATCAACGACATTGGCCGTGATTTTCATTATAAAGCTATTCAGTACTTCTGCTTTTCGTGTACCACAGTAAATTTCCAACTATAGTACCTTGGCCAAGTATTGATTTATCCATTTCGTAAAAGTTTTTTTCTGAACTTGGTCCCTTTCATCTGAAAAAAAAACATGTATGCCATGATGATCAACACTCTTAAATAAAATAATTACAGTAATTACAGAACAATCACAGGAATGTTCGGCTCATACTTAAACACTCTGGAGTGTTTCAGTAAATTCAAAAATCTTTCAAATAAGGTAATTAGAAACTTTTATCAATATCAAGTCAAATATTGAGTCGGGTACTTTAGCTAGGATTAACCGCATCAATTAATAGAAACTAAAAAATAGAAAAGTTAAAGATTGCTTAATTGCTTGCAACATTATAAGCCAGTGTTCTCAACCTTTCATGGTTTGTGGCCCCCTTCCGAAGGCTCTCAACACTTGTGACACCCTGCTCATTAATAGGGTTTTGTAATATCATGGCAGGGCTATTTGGTAACGGCCTCTGCTCGTTCCCCCCAGAGAACTGCTCCGTGGCCAGGTCAAGGGGGGCCGAGGGCTCCGCTTGAAAAACCCTGTTATAAACATTAGGATTGACACAAAAATTAATACAAAATAGTCACACTGATTTACACAACATCACAATAGGTTTACAAAAAAAAAACAAGGGTGAGGTGTGTTGCTGACCAACAAGAGTTCAAGGCCATGCTCTGAATGGGGTCTCTTGCTCATAAAAATTTTTAGAAAATGGCAAGCTAAAAACTAAGCAATCTTGCTAAAATCAGAACTCCAACTAAAGTGAAACTTCAACTATGGCACTTACAAAGGTTATTTTAACAAAGAGTAATTGCATGTGACCATCACACTGACAATTGCATTGTCACTGATTTTTTCAATGCATCTGTAGTGTGGAACAACCTTTACCAACCTAATTTTATAGAAAACAACATCTACTGAAATCAACTGCTATTCCAGTGACTTGGAAAAACAACTGGACTGCAGCATCGCTAGTAACAATACGCATAGACAGAACCAAGCATCTCCTCAACGCATGAAAAAATTACTGCAAGCATCTTCAGGATAATCATAATAAATTGAATTAAAGAACAACAAACAACAGATATCCTACGAAAGCAGCACCAACATCAGACCTCTGGCAATATCAATTCTTCCCTCAAATAACTTGCTATACTCTTCTCTTAGGGATGAACTGTCCATCAGCGTAGTTGAAGTCTTTCAAAAGGTTTATTAACTCAAACGTACCCAACAAAAAGTATGTGATGTTAAATTCATTTGGTCACGAGGCGTTCAGGAATAAAAATTTTCACCACTGGAAGGGTTGATACATTTTAGTGACTCCCAATATGAAGATTAATAAAGACAAACCAATCAATGACAAGTTGTACGAAAAGTTTGTTCTTCACACAAACTGTAATGTAAAACATGTGATTATGTTGACGTTGATATAATACTGTTGCGATCGGAAATCCCGAGCAACATGTGCGCAAAGCTTCGCACCGTGGCAGCAAGCAACAAGAGATCATGCTCGCAATCTCTCTCACTATTGCTTGCTCACGCTACATATATAATGGTGTTATTCTTCACGCACATCCCATTCGTGGTGAATCACACAATCAACGCAACACCACCGGAGAGGTTGCAACAATACCATTATTCAAAAATCCCCACAGTGGTGAAAAAACATCTTCAGATTAGCTATGTATATTTTGAAAAATCATCAAAAACTATTTCCAGACTTAGTTGAAATTCATTAATTTATACAAACCACCTTCTAGTAATTGGTTAACTTAACTGATCATCACTAAGGCTACAAAATCTGCTAGTCTCACTAAATTATGAAAAATTATTATCAGATGAGACTCTTCTTCACAGTGGAGAAAACTTTAAAAACAACATCACAATTCAAGATCCAGATATTTTTTTAAACCAGAAGGTAAAATAAACAAGTTTTTCCTATTAGATTAAATATTTGTCTTAGGTGAAAGAAGCTGCTAAGCAATTGATGGGCAAAGCATAACCTGAATAACTAAAAGTGACATATATAGTAATGACATCCTGATCAAAATGGCCTGCATATGCTAAAAATAGCTGGCAAATTAAATGTCAACAGTCAACCTATGCTTTAAAAATATCGTATTGCAAAAAACAAGAAAGATCATAAGCCAGGAAATAATGAGCAAAGTTCTTGGGATTATGTAAATTTGTTGAAAAATTGAGTGAAGACGATTTTAATAGGTTTTTCCCAGTATGGGACAAGGTTTTAAAAATGGAAAAAAGATTCTAGCTATGTAGGGGAACAAAGAGAATAATTGTAAGGCCTATACCAGCTATGCCCAACTGAAATTCCTTGAGTCAAAAATTATGTTACTATCTCATTGAGGGCTGCACATTGAATGACATAATCTGATCTTTGCAAACTAAAATTTAGTTTAAGCTACTGTACTAAAAGTTCCTAACTGCAATAGTAACGGCTATTTACCACTTTTAACAACTCCATAAGGTGATATCTTAACCAATATTTAGTTCCAATGGACAAGGGTAGAAATCAGAAAACTAGAAATAAGTTTTGCATCAAGGTGTCAATGGACACATGGAATTTCTTGCTACACAGTACAGACATAATAAAGTAGCACTGAGGATGGCTGCATCAAAAATGGCAAATTTAAGATTATCAAAATAATGACAGGTTGTCAGTTTGTACCTATACTATAGTGAAAAGGGTCACACAGAAACTTTTATTGGACTGCATGTGGCCAGTTGGTTGGACATTGCTGGCCTATACCCTTCAGAAACACATCCTTTGAAATTTAACAGCTAGCATAAGCATGCCATTCTTTTAGACCTCAGCAGCTGGGTAAGAGTTTTAGCTGAGCAATTCTGAAAAAATGCTAATGTGCTTAAGGTAAGAAGAACATTAATGATAATGCCAAAATGATTTATATAAATACTTGTGTTCACACAACAGAAACACCACTACACTTGACAACATATTGCAAGACAAACATAACCGCATGTACTAGCAAAATCTGGTGTCTGCTTCGCTTGTCACAGGCCTCCAGTAACCTAACATTTATAGTATTTATTTCATACTGATTTTCTTTTGGCAGAAACTAACCAGCCACAAAAACACTGCAGTACATAAGTAAAATTCTTGCATTGTGACTGTGGAACTATGAACCATGATTTCGGTTTCAATCAAGTCAAAGTATGTATTCCAAGTAGGCTATGCTGTAGCTACTTCGCACTTGTGTACATAGACTAGACCAGTAATGATATGCGAACATCATTTATATTACACATATGTCTTTAGTTGCTATGGTTATGTGCAAAATACCTCAGACCAATGCATCATTAGGAACAAGTTGCACAGTAATACCTTAAGCAATGAACTAGAAATCTTGATACATACAGGTAACAGTAGTCTAGCAAAAACGTTTCACAGTGCACTTTAATACAATTAAAACACATAAGACTCATTCCAAGCTTAAGGCTAGATCATGTCAAGTACATTACATACTGGAGGACAAATGAAAACTGATTTATTTTCAAAAATTCACGGTCCTTAAAATTTTTGATACAATAAAACAACATAACAAAATATCTGTAGCAGACAATGAAGCCTACAGTTACTATTTATAAGTGCAGTATTCTTGAAAGTCCTAGAATAGAAAGAAGCAGAATATTTTCATTTTGCCTGATAATATGCAGGTTTCCAGCTGAAAAGCATCACCAACGACTTTCTCAACACACCGAAATTAAAATCAAAGGAGCATTGCATGCGGTAGTTTTTCGTTAAATAGCCTACGTTAGACCAGGCTGCAGATCAGACACTGCCCGCTACGGCTACCCAGCACAACTGGGCCTCACGTCTAACTGCACACAGCATTGTGACGCATTCATCCGCAACAATTGCTGTGTTTTCATTAGAGCGCGAAGGTTTGGTCACAAAATGTGTACGGATAGGCCCGCTGTTTTCTTGGGATTGGGAAGGCAGAGTGCGGTTGCAGTACGCGGGAAATAGCAGTTACGTGACTTCGCTGTGATAAATTGTCGGCAATTAAAAGCAAGATCTGCTGCTCATGCGCTCAGCCAGAAATTTAGTGAACTCTAAATTTACACAAGGACTGTCACCAGCATCTTCCTAACTTTTTTATCTGTTCAATTCATACGCTTGGTGCTGCTTACCAGTCTTCGTTTTTTCTCGCTACGTGACGCTTCTGTGTGAGATAAGCGCATGCAGTAGTTGCTAGAGCAGTGTTCCTTATTTTGTACAGTATTGCCTTTGGCTACCAACGTAACATCTCGCCCATGCGGTGTTACTTAAATAGATTTTTCGTCTTTTGTTCTATTTCTAACCTCTGTGGTGGATGAGTCTGCGAGAAATACGTTGAGTAAATAAAAATAAGCAAGCTCCACTCTAAACAGCATGTCTCTCGTTTCTTCCTCTGCGAAAACTTGAAGTTGAAAGAATAAATATTTTATACGTGCACGACCGGGCCAGGAAGTAACGAAATGGAGCTCTTCGGTGAAGTTTCCGCAAGCTCTACGTAAGTAGAAATCATGCCTTCACATACGCACGTACACGTTACTGCACAAAAACAATTACAAGAAGGCATTCACTACAGCTCATTCATCATGTCATTGGCCAGAGTTGAAAATTTGGGGCGCACCAGAGGTTTTGGGGACTAAATGAATTTTTTGGAGGAATCAGAAAAATTCGTTAATCAAAATTTTGGGAGTCAACAGGGCAATGGGACTTGTGTGTATATGGTAATACCGAGGACATTTTCACTGGTTTGCTTGCTGTGGAAATCGGATGGCTGAACGCCGTTGAATGGTTGAAATCCACATGTAATGAAGATGTCGCTGTGATGAAACCGAAATATTGCGCCAAGGGATAAAGACAGCACTAACATTTGTATGGAATTCAATGAAGTAAAATACGATCATGCTGTGCATTTGCTAGAAATGTGCAAAATAGTTTGGGGGCACAAAGGAAAATTGGGGTCAGTGGCCCTGAATGCCAGGCACAGTTCATCACCCCTTTATTCCCAAGAAGGCTACTCAACACAGTCACATACTTCCGCAAATAAGAATCGGGGAAAACACCCCCATTTATTATGCAAAAAGCGTATACGTGCCCTTTTCAGCGTTCCTTAAACTTTGACCATCAGTAGGAAAATCCTATCTAACCCTGAAAGATCTACTAAAAACAAGTGTCTTGTTACACACAAACCAGGGGCGGATCCAGCCAGTTAGTTTACGGGGGGGTGATTTCAGAAAAATTTGGTAGTCAAGTATCATTACGGGTTCACTACTGCAAGAAAGATGAAGTATACTTCACAACACTGCTGTGACAAAACAATAGACGCCAAAATGGCCTCATATCGCGAATGCTGTTTTCTGAATTGTGCAAAATCATGGTGAATAAAGTTACTTTCGTAGGTTTTAAGGGGCCAATCGCCCCTCCCCTGGATCAGCCCCTGGCACAAACGAGACCGTGCCGACATGTAGCGGCGCGACCCGTTACATGGACATATTGAATAAAAAAAGAAGATTGTTATGCTTCTAGTTTGACGAGCATTACTTCAAGACTGAAAAAACCACCCGATACAAAATTTCCACCTCAAGTCTATCTAGAACTTAGTGCAGGAATGCTGGGTCCACCCGGATAATCCAGTTGCATGGCCGCATGTAACTAATACTTTTGGCCAAAAACTCAGCCCATCACTGGGACAAGTGATGTGCACAGTGCAAAAGAACAGGAAAATCTACGTCTTTGAAAGTAGATGCTGACGTCTTCTGGACAAGACGTTACGCCGTGTTTTTATTTTTTGTTTGCCGCGTAAGTTACAAAAGTCTTTCGATACGATTTATTGCGAGTAAAATGACGTGAAGGTTTCAACTGACACTGCGGAAGTTTCAAAGCCAACTGCCTCGCAGAAGCCAGTTACAGTGTCGGCGACAGGATTAGAAAACATTTATTCAGAAAGGTATACACATACACACCGCTGGACAATTGTAAACCAAAACGCTACAGACATAGGATGAGAAGTTACGAAAAAGACAAAAACAAAATTCGCATCGCTTAACAGGGCAACAGCAATGAAATAAAAACTCGTTTTCAGAGACAGCAGACCTATGACCGTGGAAATGCTTCGTATCACTGCGATAGAGCACGCCCCACACAAGAACACCTTTTTTGTTGCGCCGCTCAACAGCACAGTTGCAACCGTTTCGAAACCACATGATTCGACTGGAATTAATGGTGATAAGTAAACCTAGCATTTGTACTTATTAAAAAATCCTTCACATGACTTGTAATAAACTTAGTTTAAATCGAACGTACCATCTTCGTTAACTTCGAGGCTGATGCTATTTCGAGTAAAAGTACAGCATCACTTTCAACCAGTTGAAATGCTGTCTGAATCTCCACAATCAATTATATCTTTCGGCGATTAATACTTGACGGCGTTTGAAATATTGAACACAACGAGGCAAAACATCTATTTTTACAACATCATGCCCGATAGAAACAAAGAATTAGTTCGCCGACATTTAACCTCTTCCTTCTAGCTAGCTATGCGATGTGGTGCTACCTACCAGACCAAGCCGTTCACTCAAGTAAATCTCTCTTTCGCCACCCCGCGGAATTGATTTTAGGAAATGCGCCGTTTTGGACACATCGCATGTTTTCAATATCAAGATGCAACCGTGTTCACAGATGGTATTACATTTTCTCCTTGATTCAAAGAACTAGCGCCACTACGAAAAGCAAAACTAAATGGAAAAGATTCCTCAACCACGAAGCATTAGCAGATGTGATATCAAGGATAGAGATTGCAGCATTAAACATTTGCTGACAGTAACACAGGTAGGCAGAATCCCAATTTGCTTTCAACAAGATTATTTATATTTTTGTACGTTATCAGTTTATAGAGGTGTGCATTGTAAATTCGCAGATGCAATTTCCAGAGAGTACAAAAATGCATTTCATAACAGAGGGACTGCTGATTTTACGAGATTCTGAAAGGTGTTCGTCACCCAAAAAAATTTTAGACAAGGATGGTATTCGCTTGAAAGCAGTTTTTTGCTACGGTGGCAGAGCAAACTATTTAACCGCTACACCTCGCTGTAGTGGGGTCAATCAATACATTGTAAAAGCAAAATCCAGACGCCAACACGCCTTTTCGCTATGTTTATGAGGTTCCGTATCTCGATACCCACTGACATAGGTGTAGGAGCAGGCAAATTTTTGGGGGTGCGAAGGATTTTTGCCCAAATTTTCCCAAACTTGTCCAAAAAAATTGTGGACCACTTTTTGTGCGAATAGTTTCTCATGGCGACCGTTTTTGGGATGACCTCCAAAAAAAGGTCTTCATGTGATTCTTCACGTGTTGGGTGCCATCTTTTCCCGTATTTTCACCAAATCAAAACTTTTTGGGGGTGCGCTTGCATCCCCTGCACCCCGGCCTCCTACACCACTGCCGACAGTCAAAGGAAGCATATTGTTTGCAAACGTTTTTCCTTGAACTTCTGAGAGGGTTCAACTTATTTTGTTCCTTACCAACTACGAACTACATGTGAGTAGCCTGACTAAATATTACGTTGGAGTTCATATTCATGAACTTTGGGATTCCCTGCTGAAAATCAACATCAAGGAAAGGATATGTGTAATCAATTTCTACTACCCTTGCATTTTGTCAGCTGAGGGAATCTGCAGGTTTTATAGATACTAATCGATATCAATTGCATGATAAATCAAAACAGCAAAGTTATCTCTAAATTGGAGCTACATGCGAACAGACTCGCGTCTTGTGACAAAAGTCGATGTTTTTCCTACACGACACACTCCGCCACAAAAGTTTGCAACACATACAGTGCATAAGCAAACTGACCGGACGTGAACCATCATTCGTCGAAAATCCTAACGACAGCCGCCTAAGCCACGAAAGTGCCACGTGATGTCAAACTACAGTAAAGCGTTGAAGAACAAGGACACTCAACCAAACCGCAAACAAGCAACCGCTCAGGTTTTGATGAACTTAACTGCCACGTTTTGTCATGAAGTAGACTATTTCAAACATAGCAACGCGAAGGAGAACAAGTGGGATTTCAGTTCGCACCACATGAAGAAAGTCTAGCGCAGGGCATCGAAAATTGTTTTTGTCATAATACAAAGATACTCCAACGGCGAAGTGTGCGGGTGGGATTGGCGCTAAGCTTCTGACCATGACTTATAAGCGCTCAATCGCCAGCACTTGCCTCGACGCTGGTATACGAGACCCTGATTAACGGTACCTCATCGCAAAGGAAAAATAAAGTAAATAATGAAGCATATTTCAGGAGGCAATCAGTTATTTCACCAGAATGTTGAAAAGTTTCGTTTGCGAGTCTTTCATTGCTTAGCATTGCCCCCAAACTTGCTTCTACACGCATTTTTTTATTCATTTTTTTTTTCAAATACGTTTCTAGGCTATTCAAAGTTAATTGGGCAGCACGATGACTCTGACAGTCAGCGCAAGACAAAGCTCAAATCAGCTTACATGGGCGGTATACCCACAAGAACTACGCAGTTCAGCCATGGAAAAAGTTAAGAGTAACACGTTGAAATTTCACAACTCCCAAGCATTCTCTATTAAAATACTGCTATGTCACTGGGATGCCAAAAGGTGCTGAAACACTATTTTATGCAACCAACTGCCCTACATGCTCTAGGCCGTAGCTACATTGAGGCAAATGAGGCACTTGCCTCGGTAAACATTCTGTAATGCTGCCACAAAACTTTTTTGTAACGCTAGATCATAATTTATCGTATGGCTGTTTTAAAAAGAGCAGCACTGCAGCTACACTGTGTTGCAACCACCAGAGGCATTGCCAGCCTAGATTAAATAAGGGTAGGATGTTAGGTCTCCATAAACTACATTTAACAACGTACCAAACCGGCAACGTAATTAACATACTCGCCTCGGTAAAAAATTGACCCGACTACGGCCATTGATGTTAATTCTTGTTCTGAACTGAAGGTATCAGTTATAGCCAGGGATATCCTACCATACCATCCTTATTTCTAAGATTTTTTCTTAAGTGTGACCAGTGTTGCCATTTTAGTCTTTTTAAAACCAAATCTGGTTTATTTCGCAATCGTTGGGTTTAGTTTTTGCGATTTGGTTGATAGTTTATTGTTTTAGTTTATTTTTTTTGTTTTTGGTTTGTTTTTAGTTTTTTTGAAGATGTTTTACACCAGGTATCAGCTGCGTTCCCTGCAAAGCAATGACATATGTCTGGTTTCGGCGTTTTAAGGAAAATCTAAGCATGCTTTTGGACAATCTTCTGTTTTTAGCAACAGTCCGTTCCAGCATATCGTTGATTCGTTGTACAGTACCAACAAGAACAAGTACCTTCAACCGTTGACATGTCATGTACTGCAGTTGATTTTTGAATGCAAGACCTTATATAAGTTATGAAACTTAAACTTTGATAAGAGGCATGGTGATGGTTTGTTCTGAGTCAGACGAGGAATCCGTGAGAAATCTAAACGATGTCTCAATTTCACCATGACCTTGTGCCCATTTAAGAAAGTACAGGGGACCACCAACTCAGTCAAAGTTTCAGTTTCATAACCTACTGTATATATTCAAACAGAATGAAGGAAATGTAATTGGTGTCAGTTTCAAATGCTGTATGAAACAGGACCTTTAATTTAGTTTTTGGATAAATTTGGAATAGAAAGTGAAGAAAGTGAAGTCATTGGGAAAATTGAAAACCAGTGGCAGAATTTGATAATAATTGTCCGTTCGTAAAATGTTACTGACACAGTAGCATATTGGGCTGAAGTATGCTTGTGTGGAGATGCCAACGGAGAAATCCCATAGAAGAACTGGCTGGTTTTGCTCAACGCATATCATGTAGCCAATACCACATTCTAATGCAGAAATGGAACGGGTATTCGGCCAGATAAAAGTTGTAAAATTAAAATTGAACAACAGAATGAGCGCAGAACTGGTAAATGCAATCTTGAATATCAGGACTGGATTGTAAAGAGACAATATTACAAAACATGTCATGATTATGACTGAGATTCCAGAAGCAGTGACAATGTGAGATTTTATTAACCCTAGCTTGTAATGCAATGAAAACAATACTGCTGAAAGTTGTGTTGATGCAGATTGTGTCCTGTTTTTGCAGAATAAGATTCCAATTTGCATACTTTCATCATTTTGCTTTGTTTTTTTGAGTTTATTTCTGCTTCAGTTTGGTTTATTCTGGTCTTTTTTTTCAGGCTCATCTAGTTTATTTTAGAATAACCGAGGTGGCAACACTGAGTGTGACTTGCGTCCTTATTTTTCTTATTTTCTGTAGTGTAACAATTTTAAATAGGCAATATCTGATAACCATACAAAACTTTTCCATCTCATCGTAAACATTTTGAAATCAAGGTTTTGTGACGCCATAAAAGTAGTTTCATCTTACCGCACAAACACGTAACACTTCATCAGGCAAAGCAGCACACTGTCCAGGCTGGTTTGGATCTTTAGCTAATTTTGCAGTGAAGGGTTAACCTTTAATAGAGTAAAGAAGTGAGCGAGTTTTTCGTGACAAGTAGGAGAAGGAATCCGAGATTCAGGAGGTTGTTGAGCACAGTGGCGCAACTGACAGGGTGGCAAGGGTGCGAACCGCCTCCCTGGCAAGTTAAACATGAAAGTCGGGCCCCACTTAGCTTGAATGTCGGTATTCAATATCTTTCGGTTTTCAGTAGGTTGTTTTTTGCGTTTTTCGGAGCGTTTTCCGGTGATTTAAGGTTTTAGTATTGCTATCCACATCCGGAAACACCTTCATTTCTCAACGTTTTTCTGAGTCCTTGTTAGTGGGCCCCTTTCAGTCAAGTTTCCCCCTGCTTGAAAGTTCTAGTTACACCACTGCTGAATCAGATTGTTCCTGACGATAAATCGTACAAAAACGAACAATTTCTAAGAAATTTGTTTAATTTTGGGTAAGAAATTCAAATTTTCCCCAATCGTCCTATTTTTGGTTTTTGGTGGATGGTAACCCTGCTTATAGAGCAATCACACACTCGTTTTATTCAGAAGCTTAACGGTTATTTCGATATAGCACAACGAAGTTGCACATATACTTTGTGACAAATAAAACGCGTTCGTTCCAAGTTCTCTGATGCATGTTGATGGAATTTACGGTCATAGGATATATTCTGTTGATTAGATTCTTTACAAAGCATTAAACTTTTCCGTTTGTTCTAGTCCTATTGAAACTCCATGTCTACTTGGTCTCTACGTACGGATCAATTTTTTACATAGGTACGAAGTTCATATGCTACACTCGCTCGTAATCATCGTCCTATAGCAAATGCACTCGGCGTCAAGCGAAATTTCTGACCTATTATTGTTTGTCAGTTATTTTGGTTCTCAGAGTAAGAGAATAAAGTTTGGCGATTACTTTTTTCATGTGTGTTGTGCAAACTAAAACTTTAGTTAGCTGTAAGATACCCAAAAGAAGCTACAGTATGGGAATAACTACTATCACCACTGAAGAACACTGAACTTAGTCTTAGACCTCAATTATTTTTCTTTTTCTAACCCAAACCCTAACACGACACACATACCTAAACAACAAACCGTAAGCCCTAATCATCAGTTTTCTCATCGTATTTAATATGGAGGGTATTACTCTGTGCATGCTCACATGGCGTGAGGTCAGAAATTTGGCAGGTCAGGTATTTCGCTTGACACCGGACAGTATTTGCTTAACCACAGTTGAAACTCACATTGGTATTTTTCTTATTTTTTAAAAATAATATCTTCAGGCATAAGGACAAGGCCTGCCATCATGGTGGCTACTGACCATTGAAACTGCCTTGTGCCAACCCCAACTCCAAACCAATACTGCATTTCGTGCTTATTTATGCTCCACTTTGTTGCATTCTATGTTGCATCCAAGCTAGCATAACCAAACTTAAGCAGGAACTATCTTGTAAACCGAGATGTCCTGAAACAACACAAGTAAACTTTGAGCGACTACACATTTCCGAGCACGGTTTCGACACCACTCATCTAAAACGTGCCCATGATCACTGTTTTTCAAAGTGTTTTGTGAGAACGAAATGGTCTCTCAAATTTATCCAACGATCTTTCGAAATACATCAGAACCTCACTTTACCAGCAAAATACGCTAAAACCTTGCTTTACGACCGTCTTGGTATTTAGATAAAATAGTTGCAGTCTTTCAATGTCTTCGCGGTCACCAAGGTCAAACCTTAAAAAACCTGTCCAAGATAATCAGCTCGTGCATCTCTTCAAATTTACACCAACTTTGTCTGAAAAACAATAAACTAGCAAAAGATAGTCTATGTCGTATCAAAATTTTTGATACGCGAGGCTCTCATCGAGTGTAATAGCGTTTCTGAAGCAACAAATTGGGTGCGCCAGAGCAGACATGTGATTTATCCGGTTTCAAACTTGGCGATTTCTTAAATCAATCTAATACGACAGGGCAAGTATTTGCTTCCGAAATGGAGCTGCCCAAATAAAATCACGTGTGATTTGTGACCTGTAACCGAACGTAGGGCAATGAAAACAGCACGTTTCCGTGCAACTGCGCTTGTCCGCAGGTTGTGGTGCGTGATTACGAAGCGAACATCCCACGCATGAGCTTCAGCAGTCGACTGGAAATGCCGTTGACCATGTAAGGAGTGAAAATTAAGCAAGTCTCGTTATCAACTTGCCAACTATTGCCCACAGCGTCACAGATGATAAGATGGCATATTTTGATGTGCGGTAGAATTACGCAACATAGCTGTTTTGAAAATGTTAAGCACGCAATTCGAAGAAATACTATACAGGTCAGCTATAGCGCACGCACTGGCAACAGTGCTATTGCTATAGGTTAGCGAAGGGGTATTACCTAGAACAAACGCAGTGTAGCCACAAATTGCGCAAAACGTCAAAATCACAGGCGTTCGCAGCCTTCCGCAGAGTTCTCCGAGTAAATGAACCGGAACAATAAAAAATCCCTGCTGGGCTCAACGCTTCTGCCGAAGTCTTGCCTAATATTGATCATATTTGTATCTGGGTGATTTTCACTTCAAAAGTGCGTCTGCTGCGCTACAATTTCAACCCTTTCAAACTTTAAAAGTCACCACACATGGTCACGTCTTTACAGATCTGCGAGACTACGCCGGTAAATTCAGCAAACCATAAAAGATACATAAACGATTTTTGAACTCGTTCCTAAACACCACATTGTTTTAGTTAATACTGATTGCAGAGATCAAAAATTTTGTGAAATTTCAAAGCAGACTTGACATAATTCCATCATTGCTTCGCTTGGACTCTTAAACCGTTGCATGTCGACGCTCGACCGTAAGAAACGAAATATGTAATCGCCAAACATCTTCATAAAGCCACCAATGCACAGTAACAATTCACGAATCGCTAATATGAGAAAAATTTATCAACAGCGTTTTCATAAATAAGTTTAACTTCCACCTGCTAGCACTTTGTCAATTTGCTATTTAGCACCAGCTATATTGCGTTGCTAAATGGAGAAAAGATAAACTATCACTAAGCTATTTCGAAATAAGCAATTAAACAAAAATGTATTACTCAATATATCGAAGCACATAAATCCAAGATGCAATCAGCACTGCGCCACTAAACAACTTTACAAAGCACCAAGTCATTGTACTCGACAGCGAAGTGTGCACACAAGTGGTTGTTTGGTGGAAGTTGGTACCGAATTTGAGCATGCAAGTTTCGTTGTAGGTCTGATACAATGCCTGTTTTTAATGCGAAAGGGCAGATGATACAATGACCAGTTGAATTAGTCCCGTGCAATCGACAGTTCTGAGTGCAGTCCTAAAATTTATCCAACATCGAAGTTGGACATCGAATCAACGATTGAAACACAAAGTAGTATTTCGCAAACCTTGCATGACAACTGTTCTCAACTTTTGAACTCCATCACATGCATGAAACCTGATTTCACAATGACAAGCAATAACAGAAATTTCCGTTATTGGCAAAAGATGAAACACCGTTTTATCTCGCTGCGCAACTGCCTGTTGTCGTTGAAGCAGAACAAAACGATTAGCAAAACGTGATTATCCACAACCAATTGAGAACCTCGCCAATAACACAAGGCTGCATTATTCACTAACCTTTACTTGCCGCGTATTTACGACACAAACTTTTTCTGCTTAGAAAAAAAGTACGACAAATCAAAGCAGCATCCCTTATATCTTTTCTACAGAGACCACTCCTATTCGGCATAAGTGTAAATTTTTAGCACAACGTTGAAAGTAAACAGCTGCAGACAAATTTGATCTTTCGTGATATTACTTCGCACGTTAGCACGAACTTGGCTGCTGCAAGCGTCTAAGCGCCGGTGAAATGACTGGCATGTGCTGTATACACGATATTCACCTCACACTACAGCCTGGAGCAAACACGCAACTCGCGATTTTGTCTATACGAGCGTCTCGCGTTTTTCTGCGATTCAAAAGTTCTACGTGCGTTGCCTCAGAGAGAACAAGACGAACAGTTTCGTGTTCTTTGAAAATTAGGTAATGGTCAAATTTGCAGGCTTCTTTTGACGAAACAACGCTTATCACGCCAGCAGCTGAAGTGAGTTAGGACAGAAAAATAAAACCAAGGAAAAGGTAAATGTGAACCATACGTGACGCGAACTGGATATACACACCGTGATAGAACAGCACTCATTCTAACACTTCATGCAAAATAACTTCATCAGGCAGCTAAAAATGAACGCACGCACCGATCTACACAATCGCTTTAAAAAAAATGAGCTGGGATCACCTGAAGGAGAACTTCAAGGATACCGCAGGTTGGAACTTAAAAAACAGTCAGTTGATATCATGTTAGTATCGGCATTGCGGTGCTTTCCCTATTTTCAGCAAATAACCACCGCAAGCCAGATCCCAAAAAACAAGGTTGGAGGTAGACACTAGTGATGAGTCTGATGACACATCACAAACATCCCCTGAAAGAGTGACGTACAAAGAGGAAACGGGGCACATCCTAAAAAATCAACGTTAGCAAAGTTTTAGCACTCCGGCGAGATGCGCCCACATTTAGACAAATATTTCGGTGATCGCTACCATCAGCGCGTTATGTACTTAGTGAAAGTCAGCAATTCACAATGTGATCTTTAAACCTTACCACAATACTTTACGATAATGGACTGTATGTTATCGTCCATGACGGCGGCAGTCTTTCCCTACACGATTCTTCTTCGGACACAAGTTTTTATCTGGACACCGCCAGCGTTCGTCCCGTGATGCAGAAGCAGCAGCTCATTCTCAAACCAGCAATTTAGAAAAAAAAGCAGTTACTACGTTGCAAGCACCTGCCGAAAGCAATTTGTATTGAAGCGCAGCAGACAAAATACTTTCATCACCAAGATGAGACCACAGTTAAACTATATGCTGCTGCGCTTGGAAGCAGAGCTCACACCGTTAAACAACGTATTTGCTTTGCGATGTGTCAATGAAAAGCCGTTTTGTTACAAGATATTGCAGTTCCCACTACCACCAAGAGCACCACAACAAATTTTAGCGCCAATACGTATGAAGCACAGTTGGCGTAGCATGACGCAGTCGTTTTTTTGCAAAAGAGCAGCAGGAAGCAAGCAGCTACAACAGCAAACTGTTAGTCGTGACCAGAGAAAAATAAATTAGTTGTCAACTGATCAATCAACTCCTTGAAATAGCAGCCTTGACGAAATCCAAACTTTTTTAACACAACCACACTGCTCTCTTTATTCAGGATAGAATGGCAACAGTTTTGAGAAGCACTTTTTTAATTTTACGGGTCTCAACAGCAATTGCAGCTACAGGCAAGGGTTAACCGAACGTGTAGAAGTTGATAGATACACATTACAACTTCGTACGCGGAGCTTAGAAAACCATTTGTCTGAAAAAATCCAATCACTGGGCAAATATCAAACCATAATTTCATTTATGTATCGTAGTTTGTGAAACCCAACAAACACCATATCACTCATCGTTTAGTAATCTCGCGATTGTTAAGGGCATCCTCAGTACAAACATAGGATAGTTTGCGTTTCGACAGCAACGCAAGAAAGTGCTTTTCTATAAATCTTCGAAATCGATAAATTTCGTTTTCCTGCAAACAGTACTGCAATTACATGGTAATTATATTAACAAAATCGAAGCCGTTCGAGGTTAGAATATACTGGAAATCAAGTCAAAACCTAACAAGTGACGTCTTCAGTAAACAAGACTGCCAAGATGAGTCCTTAGCATCTACGCAAGCCCTTCAACCAGATGTTTTAGAATTTTCCGTTATGTGAAGCATGGCAGTTCTCTAGAACGAGGACATCACACTGAATGGACGTCGATCAGCAAATTTCACAAACTCCCCGCGAAACCAACATCGAGTGATCGGTTTAACGTCAAGCTGAATATCGAACTATTGATAGAAGATGTACGTCGCCGTATTTTCGTGTGAATTGCCTCTAAATCGCCTATTATACTTCCTTACTGTCGAACACAAAAACGGTCGCATTGGAGCACCTCGTTTAAACCGCATTTCGATGTTATGTCGTCAAACGCCAGCGCGTAAATAAGGGCAACTTTTTTTCACCGAGTTTTAATCTTTTTAGACATTCAGATCCTTCAGCAACAAAACCACTGACAAATCCATACTGATGAAAACTTTTGAAAAGTTCGAACTTAAGGTTTGGAGGTAGATAGACCTTTCGGTGTTGGCCACAAACAGATACGCTGCAGTTGCATTTGACCAGCGTGGTTGTAATAAAACTTTGCTTACCAGTTTACGTTACAAATATTTGGAACTTGCTTCCTGCGGTAAGCGTTCAAAATCAACACAGATTTTTTAGCGGAAGCACAAAAAATTGAAAATAAAGTTGATCCCAAGAAATCGGCAACCTGATTAGCACGCATTTAAGAAATATTTCACTAAAAGTGCCCATTTTGCAACATGGAATTGCGTGTTCAGTGCTAATAGAATTTCGCTGTGTGGCAGTTCTCTTACTAAAAAACACCTTAGCACCATGGGTTGACGTTCCGTTCCGGAAAACAATACGTCAGTGCAAATTCTGGCAATACCATTGCCAGAGATATGTTACGGGAAGGTTAAAACACGCCAACTGTATTCAAAAGTTGTCTGAAAACGTGCTTGCGGCATCGCTTTCACATCTTTCATTCGACAAAGCCTTACACTGATGGATGAACACTAAGTTGGACTTATCCTTTTACGATCTGAAAATTCATTTGACTTGGAAATCAAATGACAACAGGCCTTTGAAGGTTCAAGAAAACGCAGGCGCGAAATTCGAAAATGTAGTGCACGTGTAAGTTCATATCCTACTTTC
>JGI24159J19872_10001707_pt1 | contig 24862 bp, 12 predicted proteins | sample Ectturendosymbi4_FD_19872 | JGI IMG/M metagenome (IMG submission 19872)
TCAAAAGCTTGTGTTTCATCAAAGTAAATGTATTTGCGCCATCAAGCTTATACTCTCTACTACCGCCATGTATGTATCCTCGTCTTCCTTCATGTATTTGCGTAGTCCATGTTACTGCGATGCATGCTTAAATTCAAGCGCCTTGCGTGTGGGAGTGAAGACGTTACTCAATACAATACGCAGTTTCGAAGGCAGAAGTGCCCGCATTTCTACACGTGGCGTTAACTAAAGTATTTCGGTTTTGGTCAGTATTTTCCTTGATGATTTCTTTGTGTAGGTTGACAAGTTTGTGTTTTATTTTATTTTATTCGGTCACTTCTTTGTCCAATACTTCCAAAGTACTCATCCACACGTCTATCATTTCTATACTTACCCTGTCGGAATCATATGTAGTTTAAGGATTTCCCTTGGTTTGCAGAACATCAATACAGTTATTATAAGAAACACGGCTCTTTGGCTCTTTCTCCCTTGTACTTCAGACGCGTAACGAAATCCTGAAAGATTGACCTCAGTCGTTTTACAGTGTGACAAAACTGACAATAGCCTGTTATCTCAATTTTATGGGTCATAACTTGTCTTTTCAGTGAGCTACGAGTCGTTTTTGAGGTCTACCGTAAGTGAGCTTCCAACGTTTCCTCATCGATGACATGTTACAAGGTTTCAACGTTAATTACACTAAGAAATTTAATACTTCTTCACCTATGCCGCACACGAGTCTGATTATTTGTAGTGCATTTTCAGCAAACTATGAAATTAATCTATACAAAGCAATGTTGGAGATCACAAGGCAAACATAAAATTATTGCTCTGGTGCCTTTGTAAAAGTGAAATCAGGTCAGTGCTGCTTTTGTTGTTTCCTGCCATTATCTCATGTTAAATCACAACGTACGCTCAAACCGTTCTCAATAAAATGCGTTATCCTTATTCATTACATGCGCAAAGAAGGATGTGTTGTAGAAGGTGAGACTTTCGTAGTCAGTGAGATATTTCCAAATCAGGGTCTTTGCCAGTGTAAAACGGTGGTACAGCAACCTCTCCTTTCAAAACTTTGTACATTATTCCATGAAATTGCATTTTGCCGTTGTGTGACCGTTTATTGATGAAGTTTCTAAATGTTTGTGAGTTTGAGTTGATTTGCGGAAGGAAAGTAGTGAGACCATATTTTTGCAGTCATTCACCGAAACTTGGAACTGTTCAGGGAAAATTTTGTCTTTATGACATTTCCCCTCCCAACATACTTGTGTTACTTCCGCGGATTAGATCAAGGGTTCCCTGACAGGGGGACGTGAACCTCTGCAGTTGTGTGAGCCAATGCCACGAGGTTCGTGACGCAATTCCTAAAGTCAAAACTATAGTGCAGAGGTGCACAACTTTTTCGCTATTGCCGGTCGCATATTACTTTTATTTTTATGAATTACGGTCGCTAGTGAGTTTACGATATCTTTACAGTACAGTATGTTTTTGCATTGCTTCTGTTCTGCTTCCACTAGAGTCCTGCGTTGAGCCAAAGCTCATGAAATTAATCAGCTCAAAAATCGCAAAACACGTGGATGTACTGAAGTTGTTTGCAAGTTCTTGCCTTGTGGTGGGCAATTGACCATTTTCCAATGCAACCGTCGTACGTGGTGAGGAATACTTCAGTCTAGCGGCCCTTCCACATGGATAAGACAGCGCTTAACGCACAGCTAGTCACAAGTCACAACTGGACTGAAAGTGTTTTTTATCACCTCAAATCTGTTAACTGCGGAAGATCAGATCTGTGGAAAGTTTTGGTTGCCACTGCCAATGAAAAATATGAAGAGCTTGATTTTGCTGCTTGTCAGACTTGTCTTCAGGCGTTATAAGTAGGGCAAGTTTTTGCAACTTTTTTACAGCTTCCTAAATACGTACTCAGAATGTATGTAGTACGATGATATAAGCTGGTTCCAGGAATTTTATATGGCGACTTGTTTCTTTTTTACATACAACTTTTCCTGCAACTTCTATCAAGCATTTTGCAAAGTGTAGAAGTTTGATTAAAAAAACATGTTTGAGAACTATTTACAGTATCGTTCTATTCTATCGAACTGAATAGTGACCTAAAAGCAATTGTAGAAATGACCCGGTCAAACATCAGTCCACAACTGCACGCCAAATTGCTAAATTGCCAAGCAACTTCATGCACTGTCGAGCTTGCCAAACAACTTCATTCACAAGTTTTTAGCAAATTGCCAAGCAACTTCATGCACAAGTTTTAGCATGCTATGCAAACTGTTGGTAAAAGATCGCCATTTCTCCCTACGTAATGTATGGAAATATTTAGCATTATACGCAAATAAATCGCTTGAGTAAATCCCTTTCGTTTAAAATGCTTGTGCACAAGTACAACTTTTTACTGCAAATTTGTTAAATTAATGCATACTTCTCACGATTTTATAGCAACAAAAACTTGCCCTAGTTGTGTGTTTTTAGTAATTTGCGGACAGCTGTGGGTTTAAGACCGAAAAAGTGCGGTGCGGGTTGGGATGGTCTGCGGGGCGAGTGCGGGTTGTAAGTGTGCGGGGCGGGAGCGAGCAAGATTTCTCAAATTCCTGCGGGTGCGGGGCGGGAGCGGACAAAAAATTTCCACCCTCGCAGGACTCTAGCTTCCACACGCTGAGCATCGCCAGCTTCCACACGTCTGTTTGGCAGCCATTCTACTGATTATCCTTATACAGTAGACAAAGTGTATTTATTAATGCACGTGCGCCAAGACTTGTAGTTGTTGCATGTGCACGGGTGCATAAATTTTTACCAAAGGCCACATGCGGCTGTACGGCCGCAAATTGTGCCTCCTGCTGGTGTACGTTTGTTGAAATCATGTACGTCGTATAAAGCTTAATCGAGTGTAGGTCTTTCGTTTGGAGAGGATCGGTCTAATAAAATTTCTTCCAGAGCAATGTACAACGTATGTGACATCACAATATCTTGGACGTCATAATGCGTCTAGTTGGTAAAGGCTTGTGGCAACACACAGGCACTGACTTCCTCTTTCTAGGAGGGTTGCCAGGTTGGCATTTTTAATGACAAATACTACAAAATTGGCTTTTTTAAGTGGTTTCACATAAGCAAACGTGTTTGGTATCTACGTCATAGTTTGGCATGATATCTGCCTGGTTTTGGCCTACAAACATTTGTCGCTGTCTAAAACTGACGGCTTTGAAACTATTCCGCCTCTATTTGCTTGTTTGGCATTAAAGCTAATTGGAATACTTTTCCTAGAGATTTCCAGAATTTGGTCCATCTAAACCCAGTGCCGGATTAACAATTGTAGCAAATGTAGCAGTTGCTACGGGACCCTCGCTTTTGGGGTCCGTTGTGTTAAACTTTTTCATTATTCTATGCAAGGGGTGGATATTACATTTTAGATACCTAAGAACAAATTTTCGGGATGGGGACCTACACTTTGCACATGCTATGTAGAAACTTTATTCGCTGAAAGCAAGTGAAATTTCCATTTTGTCTGAGAATTTACTTCTGCGATGAAGTCCATTTCACACTGTAAATTATTTGAAGTCATCTGATTTTAAATTGTTTTTGTATAAACTTAATTTGTTGAGGGACCTTTTTTGGCACATTTGCACATAATTGTTGCTTTATTTTGACTGGCATATGACTTACCTCAGAGCTTATGACTACAAAGGGGGCCTCGCGGCATCTCTGACAGAGGGTAGCCCGAGGCGGCCGCCTCGTTCGCCTCTCCTAATATCCACCCTGATTGTATGTATGGAATTTTTTTCAGACAAAGGAGTCACTACTTTGCTAAATTTGGCATAAGCAATTAAGCGAAGGTTTTCAATTGAATGCTTTTATATTAGACTACTGTGATTTGAAAATCTAAGTATTTTACACTTGTTTCCAACATTATGAGGGCACCCAGGGGATGGGGCCAAATTACAGCAATTACCAGATAATGCTTGATTGTATTGTAATGAATGGCATCTTTAAAATATATCATTACAACACATTCGCCTGTTCTTTAAGTAGCGTTACAATTTTGGTACTTTCAAAATGATTTGGCCAGTGGTGCCAAACCTGGGGTTTTGCTCCCAGATCTGGGGTTTTCGATGCCCTTTTGCGCTTTTCTTTTTAAAATCTGGGGTGATAGGATTTAACTGCGTAGCCGTGATTTAGCATAGGGTATGATTAGTTGAACTGTGTTTATAGCCTCATCTTTCTTTAACTTGTTTTAGCAAGGTGTCTTAGTATTCAACGTAACTGTTGAACAAATAACTGGCACTGCATAAGCTGTGAATATTAGCTAGGTGCAGTGAGTTTAAGTGACAGAGATACTTATGAAGCAAGCCCAAACAAAAAGAATAAGTGGTGCATACAACAATTTGTAAGGCAGAGTGGTTGAAAGATCCAGATCTCAAAGGTTAGCTACAGAAGGACACTGCCAATCAAGATTTAATTGTTGTGAAAGTTGCCATATCACCGTAAGAAATACAAACAAGTCCATGTTACTGCGATATAATAATTCCAACAGACACAATAGTTCATTATCAAAGTTACAGTACATGTTCACTGGTACATTTTGCGACTTACAGATGGCCAGATGTAGTAGGTAGTAGAAAGATTCACATAATTTTGTGTCTACCTGGGATTTTTTGTTCAAATCTGAGTTGTTTTTGATGAGTCTATACGGGGTTTTTGAAAAAATTTGATTGGCAACCCTGGGTTTGGTATCTATTCACTAGCCACTTGGTAGTGCACTTGTAATCTTCTTGTGCAAATGTGGGAAATGATTTACGCATTTATCTCTCACGGTGACCAACTGCAGTGGAAAACGAAGCATTAATTACGGACTCTGTACTGTCGCTGTCAGCTCTATTGATATATTCCTTCTTGGTAACAAAATACGTACTGTATATACGTTTTTCGTAAAAAAAAAAGCAGGCCTAGCCCATAATGCCCACCAGTTGCTATTTAGGACCAGGTTTTGCGTATTTACGAAAGTCAATATGCCTAATCAGATTTTGTTTAAGGCAATTTGATCGACTGAAACGGTTTCTCAAATTTTCCAACGGTCTCTCAAAATACAGCAAAATCTCTTTGCATAACCAACGCCAAATCACACTAACATCTCGCTTTATGACCATTTCGGCATTCAGATGGAATAGTTGCGGTCTCTCAAAATGTCTTAGCGGTCAACAAGGTCAAACCTTGAAAAAACCTGTGCCTAATGGTAACCATATGGATGCCCACATAATTTATGCTTCACAGTAGTTCACTTGTTCAAGTGTATGTTAACTTAGGGCCCCGCGCTGTTAATGCTACAGGCCCCGCATCACCCCAATCCGGCACTGTCTGAACCTGGCAAGACAGTTAGTCATTCTGTTGGTGTTCTGTGACTTTGCATTTTGCAATAGATATGTTGTGAAATTGTAAATATATACCTAACATATCAAACGCTTGTGTCTAGATATATCTAACATATGAAACGCTTGTGTACGAGATTCAAAGCGATGAAAATCCACGGCATGATGCATCACATTACCTGCATTTTATTGTTTCAGACATTTATACGTACCTTCTATCAAGTATTTCTATAAAAAGAAAGGATATCATATTTTTTATGGATATGCTTACTTCTGGAGAAATCCTTCGATATCAAAATTTGCAAAATGTGCAAAAGGATTTCTAGTTTGATTCTGTGTGACTTTTGGAATATAACGATTATTCATTCATTTATACGCAAAACGTTTAGGCTTGCTTCTATAACAAAGTTGCGTTTTTGCTATTACCATCTGGTCAATTCAAAAGCGACAGTATTCAGGTTTTTTCGATTTGTTTGGCATTTTTTTGAAGCCATCTGTGATTTTTTGACAAGCGATTTGGCATCGAGATTTGGCAAACGTGCTTTCCAGTGTGGCGACAGATCATCGGACTTACAAGAAATTTATAGCATGAACTCTCAGTGTATGCTACTTTAGTCAGCCTCTCTCAGTGTACGTTACTTCATTCAGAGATACTTCCTGATCTTTCATAAAGCACTGCGATATTATATATCAGATCCGTTATTGATTTTTCACAAGCATTGCGATACGTAGGCAACGTAGGACAATTTTGAATCAGATCGTGTTTTGAAAAGTTAAGTTAGGGGTACGTGGTAACATGGGACAGTGAAGGGGATTTGTGGAAGGATGAAGTCAGGGAACCACGGCTTACAGCGCATTTATGAATGTGGTCATTCCGTACCCCTCTTCGACCAAAATATCTATTGACGTCCCCGTCCCAAAATCGTTTCTGCCCTTGAAACCATTCTCGAGGCTAGTTTCGGGTGTTCCCATTCTAAATCTTAAGACTTTTGCGTTAAGAGATCCTTTGGTCGTAGTTTTGACCTAGAAAATTTTGATGTCTCTATATTTTCGTCAGGCTACTTCAGTAAAACCTTTCACTCTTAAATATGTTTCTTGTTTCATTTTTACGAATCATCCGGTGCTGAAGAGAATCGTTTAAAAATAATTTTTTGTAAAAACATTACAATTCCCGAATTTGTTTCTGATTTGATTAGTTTGTTCGACACTTGATCGTATGGCGATTTAGCGTAATATGGAAATTGATAATTCCCACCGTCACTATGAAAATCAGTAAAGACGGCAACAGCGAGTTTTCCTGATGCATTCCAATTGATTTGAGGTTATGCTGAGTCAAAACAGAGGTGTAAAGAACTAATCAATGAAACGGTTTCCTATAGCGTCTGGCTGATACCAAAGTGTGTATAGAGATGAAGCTTTCTCACCGTTGGCAATGTAGAAACAAAAAACGTTATGAACATTTACTGAAAAACGAAAACATTCTTACAATCCCCGAACATACAAGCTATTCAAGAATAAGACCTGTGACAAACACAGTTTTTCTGAGTTAAAGACAAGCATTTCTGCAGAGAAAATTTAGTATTATGCTTCAATCACTTTTTCACGGCAGGTATAAAGAAACTTAATCTATGGGACATTCAAGCATTATTGAATGCAGTCCAACTCGAATGTCACTTAGCGTTAGCGCTTTGGCAGTGCTGTTAAATTAATTGACAAATTTAACAAGGGGAATTGTGCATAGGGTTCTGATAGCCAGCTGATTAATTAAATGCAGTTCAAACTGCACAAGACTGAAAATATTAGCACTAGTGAATGAACAAATTGATGTGATGCAATATTTTGACCGTTTGCCAGATTTTCCGCCATTTGAGGTAGCATCAGCGAAGCTCCACTGCATTTTTCGTAAAAGAAACATGGGCAGTAGTCACCAAAACGTCAATGTTTTCAAAAAATCGCTGTCAGGTTAGGGCAGTTTTTGCTAGCGTCAGAGCTTCCCCTCTAATGCCACCGCTTACCATGCGTATATCTATACTTCTAGGAAGCTGAATATTGAGAAAGCATTGTTCTCTACCCACAACACGCTCCTAACAGATCAAACATAATCATAATAGTCGTTCTGTTCCTGTCTGTTGGTGCACGGATTTGCCAGATACGGTTGATCTACAAGCTTTACTTCAACAGGAGGAACAAAGTTGTTACTGCGCGATGACCCGACTGTACTCGCAACAGCGCCGCCGTAGTTGATGTTCCGAGGCTCGATGACGTCTTCCAAATTGAAAGACATCGCCATGCCAGTCTTGTTGCCTTCACCGACAGGTACAATCTCGATGGCGTCTCCTTTCTGCAACGCTACTCCCCGGTAATCGGGAGGAGGAGCGTCTGGAGCAGAAAGAATGCCACCGTCAAGGATTTCAGCTTCCTTCAGTGCAACGCTGCGCGATAAAGCCGCATGTCGCATTTCACGCTTGTGCCGTCTCTCAATCTTCTTGCGACGGCAGCCAAACTGTGCAAAAACATAAAGTTTCTAAAGTAAAATTGCTTAGTGTGGCAAAGCATGGTAGTGTTTGCAACATGCAGAGATCATCTGGTAGCTTCGAAAATTTCACTTGGCATTAAGACCAAGCATTTTTCATTTAATTTTATGCCCACTTTTCCTCTCAGGCGAGTTGCGGGGGAAGTACTCCAAGGAGGACTCGAAATAACTCACGCTCAACAGCAATATCATATACTGCAGTTCTGCTGGATCCACACCAAGACAGGATTAGACAAAGTCAGAGTTGTAGTCACTGCACCGGGTCATTGGACGCCGTCTGGGCCGCTTTGCCGTGGATGTAGCCAGCAGGACTTGCCCGCCAATCTTTCCTGGGACAATCTGGACACCCGGCCGAACCAACGTAGCTGGAATCGCTCGATTCAAGGAAGTGGCTCGACATTCAGTGATTTACGGATTTCACAAATGCGCACTTTGTCGCGAGGTGACACACCGCGCATTCTTCGCAAAATCCCATCTCTGCCGCTTGCACTTGCGGTAGCATTCTTCCAGTCATTACCCAAGACTCATGACCATAGGTGACGATCGGAACAAAGACAGATTTAAAAACTGCGAGCTTTGTGGTGTTTGAAAACTCCGGTTTTGTCACCGCAGAGCGATAAAACTCACGCAGAACTGCTTTTGCTTTGCCAATGCGTGTATAAGTTTTTTGTTCCGCCTTCCGTCACTCGTGAATACCAACGTAGGGTACTAGAAGGTCTCCACATGCTGCAATGTATTGCTGCTCATTCGCAGCATACACTGCTTTGGGTTTCTGAAGAGACGTAGTGCATCAGTGTTTTAGTGCTGATTTTCATTCCAGCTTCGCCGCACGCAGCAGAAAACCGATCAAGCGCATGTTGAAGGCCGTTGACTTAAATTAATACCAAACAGGTTTACCAAAGATGTGGTTGTCTAGACGTTACGGTACTCTCAATTAGGTTGCCAACCTTTTGTTTCCATTAAAGCAGGTTAGACAAACTTTGCTCGACCAGTAAACAGTTTAGATACGTCGCAAAAGCTGAACGCTTCTTTCCAGGGACGCGGAAGCAGCTGCAAGGCAGGGAGGAAGTAAAAAGTTGATAACAACGGAAACTTATAAAAAATACAAAAGTCGTAACCAAAATGCTTGTTTCTTTCTGAAATAGTTTTCATTTGGCATTACTCGCGATTTTTCCACCAGACGGCTGTTATGGAGATTCCATAAATCCAGCAAATAAAACGCATTCGTTTGTTGTTCAAAGAACAAAAACAACAAACTGATAAAATAAACATGACGTGCAGTGTTTGCTGGAAAAATAAACATTCGTGAAATGAATCAGTACGAAACATCGCAGGCACTGAAAAACCACTGTTTCACTGCAGATGTCGTGATACAGTATTTGATCGAGCACTCGGTCACAATCACGTTGTCAGACACCAATCACCACCGTGTGGCGTAAAACACAAGAACCATTGAAGATGGCAGTAGCCTACTTTATGATAAACGAGCATGCGATTGAAATCACAAAGCCAATATCAATAGGAATACAGGACACAACTTGTCCGTGAATGCGACTAGTACTGTAAGTGACATGACAATGTTAGCTGAATTCTTATGCCCATTTCCAAAGTGAGCTAACCTGTTGGCATTCCTCTCAGCAAATCAACTTGCAACAGCTTAGATCTCAGTGTCATGCGTATCACCTTTTAGAACACAATTTTAAAGATCTAAGTTTGCTGCAGGTTTCGAAGAATCAACCGACTGGGCCCAGCTTTGATAAATTTGCGATGATTTTGTCTTGCGAACATTTACATTGAAGTAATGAGACTCCGCAAAGGGGAAGCAGTCCAATCAATCGACAAATTCTTTAATCGATTTCCTATTAAAAACTTTGTTGATTGATTCGAGTGCGTCACCTTTGCGGAAACAAATTACGTTTCACAACACTTGCAAACATTATTTTGTTCAATTGATTTCTTCCAGTGTTTGGCCTCAGTCGTGTTTTGTAATCGGTGCATTGCTCAGGACGGACGCTGACATGACACGCTTCTACAAAACATCGTCCATTTTTTCCCTGCACTCTTTTCCTCTTTCGAAAACTCAGAGGCATCGTTAAGACAGACTTTTTCAACTGAATGTGGATCACTAATAGTTGAAAAAGTGTGGTTATTCTTGACTGACTGGGTTGAGCTGCTCCTTTGTCAAGAGATTTGACAGCAGCTTTTTACTACTGACTATTCTCAGCATCATGCGAATAGGTAGGCCGTATCTGATACAAGTTGTAACGAACAAGAAGGCTACGACCTACGGTGTTTGCAAGGGTGTTGTCACGTGTGTGAAAAGCACGGTAGCTCCACAAAAATTTTTGGATTTTTGGGCAATCATTAAATTTTTAAGTCAAAATAATCTTGAACGCGTAAAAGCAATTATTTCTTCGATTTGGAAATCCTCGCCCCCTAATTATTTTTCTAATTATGCGCCTGGACGTGTAAGTCATTTGCTGGAATTATAATGTGCACTGTTACATTCACAGGCATCGTAGTGTTTTCACGCACCACGAGCTCAAATCTATTACCTTGAGTTCAACGCAAAAGCGCACGCATGATAGAGCTAATGCTCCCAAATTGCATGTCCCCAACAATTTTGAACTTGAACTCACATATAATTAAAATTGGAAGTTACAGAATGCCATTCTGAAATTCGTGGATGCGCGTTAAGCTACACTAGGCTATAGTTATTTCAAGACCATCGCAATATATTATGAAATTACCTAAGATTTTGTTTATCAAAAAAGTGCTTCTGCTCCTGACCCCTTTTGAAAGGTCAGGGGCAGCAATATCCTTGTCATGCCCCCGCTCTCCGGCGTCATTATTTCTCTCACAGTTGCAAGATAATCCAAGGCCAGAACACTGTTTATTTCCTTGACAAAGAGTAAAATGAATGCGTAAGCATCTGTAATTTGTGGTGAATTTTATCTTCAACCATTTCTTTAAAACCAGACCACTAACACGAACAACAATTGAGCAAAACCAAGGTTGCAGCAGGCATGATAGTTATGAGCCAATACCACTAGAAAATCTTCAAACAATACTTTTTCAAAATGGAACGTTAGCGATAAATGCCTGTTGCAAATGCTTAAACCATTTTAAAATGTCTATCACCGTAAAAGGTCCATGCATCCAACCCTGCATTTCTCTGAATAGAAGACATTGAATTTTTTTAGGACTGTAGTTACGTCACAATGCACAGTGCAGCAACCAAAGTCCGGAAGCACCATTACGTTGTAAGCACTTGCTACATATATTTGCAGGTGTTTCGACACGCACGTACCTGCCATATTAAAAAGAAGAATTCTGCAAGATTGAAAGCGAGGCAAAGGACTGAAATGGCGAACATGAACCAAAGGAAGATTGTCTTTTCCATCGGGCGGGAAACATAACAGTCGACCACGTTTGGACAAGGTTTCCCAGTGCATTTGTATAGCTCGGAAATTCGAAAGCCAAACAAGTGGTACTGAAATAAATGAACAATTTTTTTGTTAAACTTCGTATTTGCATTATGAGCAAAATTGAAAACATCTTGGGCAGGATTTCTTTACGATCCACAGACCTTTGGAGTTATGAAACTAAATCTCTAACGACTAAAACATGAATGTACTACAAACCATTTTGTGAGTTTCTTACGATGATTCCAAAACATTATGTGATTGTTTTAAGCGTAATTATAACTGGTTGCTCCTGCAACGTAACATTTACCTTTTAACTTTAGGAACTCGTCTAAAGTTGCCTTGCATGTGTTTTGATAGCATGGACTGCACATTCGACATTTGCCAGACGTTGGTTTTTTGTTGATCGTACTGTACATGTTATCTGAGTTTTCAATGCTTAAACAATAGCCTTGCTGGTTCGAGTTAAGCACTCCGAAATTAAGGAACATGCTATGAATAAAGACTAAAAATAGTATTTTTTTCTTACCTTTCATTATAATGTTAAACTTCATAATAAACTACTTTTTGAATTACGTTATTGACAAACAATACAGCAATTTCGTTTTTGGTTTTCCAGATCGTAAGTTACTAACTTGGATATTAAAGATTCTGTCATAAGCAACTTTTACAACGAATCAAGCGAGTCTTCAGAAAATACAAAACGCACAACAGCTTTTCTTGATTTTCCCAATTCACATTGTCGTTTGTTTTTGATATTTGTTCAACTATTCTATGCACGGAAACAAGTTTAAAATTGTTTTTAAACAGTACTACCGAAATTCCATAAAACCTAGAAGGGCTTTTATGAATTTTTTCCCTAAAATAAGGTACTATAGAGCAGCGGTTCCCAACCGGGAGTTCCGCGAACCCTGGGGTCCGAAGAAAGATTTTCAGGGGACCGAAATGCAATTTTCGAGGGTGAGAGTTTGTATGTTCTTGGCAAGTGCTATTGAACAAAGGAGCATTATCCAACCAAATTATTCCAGCTAACGGTACTAATTAAAAATTTTTAATTGCTAATGAGCGCATTGCTATTTCTGCTTCACACTGCCGTTACCACACTGAAGGCAGCCGGCGATACGATTGTAAGCGCATTGTAACGTTTGAATGTTTATGGCGCAATTATGGCGAGATTGTTGTTTGATGTTACAGAACTCGAAAATTTCTGGTGTTCAACTATGTAAAGTTACCAGAACTTGAGTACAAAAGTCCTGTCTATTCTAGTGCCTTTACAACAACAAACTGTATTTGTGCGAATCTCCATTCTCCTCTACTTTTGAAAAACAAATATCGGAACTGTTTGAAACCCTCCAACGATTTGCGCGTGGCTTTGAGTGATTGTGTGCCAAGGTGGTATGAGCGAATAATTTCATATAAGCACAAACAAAAAGGTTGCCTGGTTTGTTTCTAAACAGCAGTAAAGCATGAAAGTTAAACAGTACGACTGGGTTTTTTCTGTTATTTTTGTTTTGTCAGTAAGCCTACGTATTGCGAGCAGTAATTAAAAAATGAATATACTACAAAATCGGACTGTTTGTGCAATTTCGACTCTTTTTTTAAACGAAGGGTGCGAATGCCACTGCATATTGATGAAAGGGGTGCCAGCTTCGAAAAAGATTTGGAATGTATGCAGTAGAGCTTTCCATCCAGTGAGGTTTATGGTATGAGTAATCTAAAATGATCTACTTTTCCTCAGTGTTAAACTTTACTCGAACGTTCGTTTACAAAGTCATCTCTGAAAAACATTTGTGAATATAATTGCAATAGTTGTCTTTAACTTCCATCTGGCTAAATATTGTAACTTGAGATTATGTTGGACTAGACAAATTTGACGCTTTGGTTCACTGCGTTAAACTTACAGCGCATGATTTCAAATACGTATTGCTTCATAGTATGTCGTAATGCTACCCCTCCTTGGTTTATGTAATGAATGTCAAAACTTTTAAGTTTTGGTTGCTAACAAGCCGCATATGTGGTAGACAAGCTGATGGCGCCTCGAAGGCGTTGACCGAAGATGGGGATCGAGCCATCAATTTTGTCTGATCCAACTTTGTCTGCGAGAAGGACTTCTGAACTTTGCAGCTCTCCAACTCACTCACCCAAATGAACGTTCCAATAGCTGTATCTCATTTTTGGTACATTATTTACCCTTAGTAGCTTTGGATTCATTCACAAATGGTGATTCCTGCGGTGTTGATTCTCACATGGTATCCATGCTTGGTCATTCATGGCCGTAGCATCTTGCACGATTTGTTGAGATTTGAACTTCACTTGAATTGCTTGGTCAAACCAGCAACCAGAGTTGACGGGGTTTGAACCTGTGTCTTTCACGTTTCAAAGGAACTTTTCAGGTCTTTCTTCCGGCAAGTCATGGACAGCATTTGACAGCAGTCAAGCTACTGCCAGTAATTTTTCGTATTTATCCTTTATAGCTTTGCACCCATTCTCGACGGGAATTCCTGCTGCGGTGATTCTCACGTGACATCCACGTTCGTTCAGCCATAACCACAACACACGCAAACGCAAGTTTGATTTTCAAACTTTGCTTACACTCCAATCAATTAACGTGGTTGAATGACAAACAAAGACCTCAGCCTATATTCCAAGACTGACGCAAATTTTTAAGGACTGAGTAGCAAGACGTAACGCAATTGATTAGTTCATTCTTTTGAACCGCTAAAGCAGCGAAAGTTTGATCATTACTTTAACTTTGTCTTTTTCTTTGCAGGGCACTTTCTAAAGATAGAACGTAACCAAACGAAATATTGTGAAAACGCCGATTTACCTGCAGCCAAATGAACGCTACTTCTAAGGCTGTACGAATCAAAACTGAAAATGTGTAGAGTACAAAGTGCTGCGTAAAAGCTGCCTTTTCTTCTCCAAACAATTCTTGTATGGCCAGTTGCCGGACCTTGCGATGGTCAACAGTGTAATTAGAATTCAGATATCTCTTGCTGGGAAGCAACGATGTTGGTCTACCAGATGATCTGCACATAGATGAAGCAAATATAACCTTATATAGAACATTTGCGGGCGTTAGTATAGTAGCTAACATAGAAAAAATTTAAAAGAAACAGACATTTCTCTCGCTAAAGTCATTTATCAGGGTGGGTCTACAAACACTTTTAGACGGGTAAAGCAGCTCAGGTTCTTCAAACTACAAATCCGCAAACGAACAGGGCGTTTTCATTCATTTGGCAACGTTTGCAGAAGCTCAGTAGTAATTGTCTTCAGATTCGTTTGATTTTTGCGGACAGTAGCCGCGTTAATCGCAAGTGCGCTGTATCATACTGCTTTCGATTAATGCCAAATCGGTCTAATCTGTAAATTTGGTTTGGCGTTGTTGCCTCCGCAAACAACGCGTCATGTTTTCCTTAAAAAATATTTTATAATTCAACTTTTCTTTCTAAAAATATGATCAAAATTCCTCCTTTCATTTAGTAACAACTTTCACAGCATTTTGAAACTTGCAATCAAATATGTCGACAGTTCCATGTTAGAAAAAACACCAGATGAAAGTAATTTAATTCTCGCAGAATAAGGATAAAACACATTCAAAAAAGTAGGAAAAGCGGCATTTGTTTTAAACCTGAAGCCGACAGTTGGCGCATTGTGGCGTTTAAAATTTTTCATGGTTTTAAGTGCATTTTCACCTTCGTTTTTTTCTGCTGTCTTCCTCTCCTTGTGCTGTTCCAGCAGCGGCTTCAGCTTTTTTGGTCTAAATAAAGAGGCAAAAATGTATAACGCATGCGCGTTTTTAAGTATACTTCATGCCTGCACTGATGCAAATTACACGTTTTTGGCCAAACTGAGCTGCAGTGCTTAAAACTATACTCAAATATCTAATGTTGACCCATCCCTGCACACATTCTGTCGCTGATGAATAAACACTTCTCTTGAAATTTAAGAAATAGCCTTAACGCATCTTGTATAAGCATCAGTTGATACCATTTGTGAATGCCAATACAAACAGCTGTCAAGTGGATTTACCAAATCCACTAAGCGAGTTCCACTAACTACTCGTAAATTGAAAACGTTTAGTTGAGAATTTATATGACTATTGCCTGTTTGCTTCTTCCGATCAGCTAATCAAGTTGTTATAACCTGGCAACACAACCCTACAAGAAGCGGGGAAGCAGCTGCTGCTCAAATTGTGCAAATAGACAAACTCGTTTTTATAACGGAAACTAAGTTTGAGAAGCATCACAAATGTAACAAAACTGCTCTCTTTAACTTTTGCCTGAATCCAAAAATAAAATTTCCTTCACCACGTGTGTGAAAAGCTCAAAGAAAAAAATTCAGTCAAGATTTTGAGTAATAAGTCTCCACCAAGGTGACGTAGTCGACTCTCTCAGCAAATTTTTCGAATAGAAAATCGATTTTACGTAACTCGTCGCATCGCCAGTCCTGAAATCTGCAAGGGGTAGCTAACGGGTGAAATGCAGAAGAGCTATAGCAAGGACAGAGTAAGCAAGCAAACTCAAGACTGAAATGAATAAATCAAAGCACAAGCTGTGGCAAGTAAAAAGTGGAAAATATGCCCTTCTCAAATAATTGCTTTCACTAATACTGTAAAACTATCTGACGCCAATTACAGAGCAATAAAATCACCAGTACGAAATCATATCTTCGAGCAACGCTCATGCGGTTATTCAATACAAAGCGGCGGTGAAAATTCGCAAGGTTGACAGACGTATTCAGGGAGGGCATTTAAATGATAAACACCGGGAGGCATAAAAATTGGTATATATAAAACTCCATGTGCGGTACCAACGGGTGACAGACAAATGGGCGCATCGAAATGGGAAAAATATCAATAAACATCGCAAGTAATAAAAACTAGACAAGAATTACTTCACATAAGGGAGGATCGTGTTTTGAATATTAATTTGTGCGTTTGGTTTGTTTATCCATTTTTCTTTACACAACAGTTTGCTAAACCTGAAGTTTTTGATGGTTTCATGTTCTCATCAGCATGCAATTAATTTCGGCTTCAATTTGAATAAGAACTGATCATGCCTACATCGTAGGCGAAATATATACTCTGTAAGATCTAAGCGTCTGATTTTTTGCTGAGAAAGGATTTCTTTCCATAGACAGTGTAATTTCGGCTCTTTGATATTATTGCTGTTTCTTCCCATTGCATTTGTGTTATTTCGTGATTTGAGTCACAAAAATGCATGAATAAACCATAACATACCTTTACATGCATCAAGACAGTCTAGGTTGTTCTACAAAAGCATCAATCTAAGAGTGATACTGATAATAGGTGGTTTATTTAGGATATCATGAAACACTGTAGTTTTGCGATTAGACCATTTGGTCGCTGTCATTCCTCTTATCTGGTTTGTTCCAAGTACTTAAGTGCACTGACCATCTCTTGGAAAATTTGTTTGCGGTTTACCAACATGCTGTTTATTGCGTATCACACAAGTCGCCACATAAATACCAAATTTTGCACATGTCAAGCTTTGCTTAAGCGGGAAAGCTTTATTTTTTGCCAGGATATGTGAAACAGTTGGCCTAAAGACTATAGTTGCGTTTTCCATGGCAACCGCAAAGTGCACAGTGTTTGCCTGAAGCGCCACCGGTTTGTTTTTTATTCTTATTTATAGCAAGTTGGTTGTAATTGGTCAGTTTTTGTCCATTTGTGGTGAGTCTTTTGTAAGTAATCATTTCCTTCGCATTTTAGCTTTTGCTGTTTTTTTACTGAGTGAGCAGATGGAGAATGATGTAGCCAAAATCTTTGGTTCGTCGTAATTGTCACATTCTGGAAGGCGCATTCTTTCTTGCAATTTTGATCCCATTGCTATGACGTCAATATTCCATGTACAAAACAAAGTTTGAGTGGATTACTTTAGGCTGATAAGGTAAACTCCTTATTTCCTATGGTTGCCTCTGCGAATACGATTCACTTAATATATGTCGCATTTCGGTGGTGTGATTAACCGTTAATGAACTGTTCCTTCCGCTATGGGTTTTGCAAAGTGTTTTGTGACAAATACAAAATCATCTTCAGTAGTAATGCAATGATAAACGTCGAGGAATTCCACTACGCCCGTCTGGTCAGCTGTGCAGGCTTGGTGAAAGGTTCATTCCAAGTCACTGTGGGCAAATGCCTGTCGAATGCCTCCATTAAATGTTTCTGATGTCGTCATCCAAATTATGTCATCGATGAATCTACGAAAATGTTCCGCCTCCCCCAGCTGTTGGATGTAATGTACAGTAATGTTTGGCAATGAAACAATGTGATTATCACTGGTTTCAATTCGGTCGTTTTTTGGTATACAATTTTGTTGCCATATTGGGTTCAGTTCAACAACGATTTTGCTAGCCATGGTGTTCAATTGGAATGCTTCTCCATCATCAACACCAAGGCCCGCAAAAATTGACTTAACAGTTTGACGTAGATAGTTACAAGGAGTTGGTAATTGCCAGCAATGAAGGTTTCCAAAAACACAACCTCAAGCCGGGCAGACTCATGACGCGGAACGTAAACCGTCATGTCACAGGAATCTTCATGTATTGATTAGGGATGTTAAGTGGCATTTCGCGGCTCTAATACGCTTAGAGACCTTTTATAGAGCCGTTCTGGTAAGCTTAAAGGTGCAGCGCTCCGTCGGAATTAATCTGCACTTCGGTCGCCTTGAGTGAATCGATGACAGGCTTGCAAGGGTGAGGAAATTTCCTTCCGAGATGGAGCAACGCTGGAAGTCTCGATCGGTGGTACGTAATAACATTTTCACCAGTCGAACCTAAGCCCCCTGTGTGCGGCCTTGAAATTTCTGAAACTTGCTTTCGCTTGATTGCACCACTTCCCAAAGGACACTGCGTCACACACAAAATGAAATTAAATTTCGCCAACGGCCGGTCGCTCAATCAATAGGGATCATGGCGCAGGTTCCCTGCAAGTGTTTCTCGAAAGTCAAATCTGCAAAAAGGCGCTGTCGGCCGTTGCACGAAGCAGAAACTTCGTCATGCTCTAATCGAATTACAGCCAGCAGGCTGTCTTGGATTTTCCAGCAGAATCGCAAAATATTCCGGGTTGAAGCCTCTGATTGATTTTATCGTTGATCGATTTGAGTTGTCAGCGGAAAATTAGAAAAATTTTAATTTTCGGCAGAAGTTGGTGCGACTGACACAACAACAATATTCCAAGGTACGAGTATTCCATTTTATGCAAAATTCGACCAAATGACGTGCTGTGTTGCTTTCGGCAACATGCTTATCCTCATTAAAACTAACCTTTACTTCAACAGAAAAAAATTTTATGTCGCACCATCAGGGCCGATGAGAAGGGGAATAAGATGTACATCGTACACGGGCCGGAGAATAAAAATACGAACTTTAAGTTTTTCTGTAATCAACCCAAAATGACTATAGTGTAAGCCAGTTGCCGGTATAAAAATTACTCTATTTCTAAATCTTAGCATGGTGGCTGTTTTATTTATATTGTGATTACTATGCCAACAACTTACAGAAGTTTCGACGAGGGCTCCAGGAGTTACGGTCTCAGGAGCTCAGTATCGGTCTCAGTATACCTTGGTAAAATTTTCTCAGGGGCCCTGCACGCTATCATCAGGCAACAGAGAGTTTGTCTTTTTTTGTTGCAAAGATCATGATAATCATTACATCTTGTTTGGCACCCCCCTAATTCATTTCATAAGGCCTGCTTTCTGTTAGACTGTAGGCTTGCAACAAATATCGGTTTTCGTGTGATTTTTAAACAAGGCATTACGGAAGCTCATCTCAAAGAGTCTGTTTTGGACATGTTAATGAAAACCTTCCGGAGAAAAACCGTGAAGATTCACTGGACGTCTTTGTGCACTTGCCTTTCATTCTAATACGAAGTAGCGGCTGCGTTCACGGTCGAACTAGCCAGCAATTTTCAACATCGCTGTTTTGCTTTCAACTCACCCCTACATACTTTCCAGAGAAGCGTTTATGTCATTAAAACAATTTTTGTGAGTTGTGTTGCTCGCTGTGCTGCTGGGTAGATAGATCTACGGTTTTTCTAGAGATCATTTCAAACGTTTTGTACCTCAAAATGAACTGAATGCCAAAGCACTAATTAACATCATAAGAAACTTCTCACTGGTGATGGAGTCACGCCGTTGCTAGGCGTTTTGTCCTTGTCCTTGTTTCCTGATTTTTTCTTGAGCTTGTGTGCAGAGTAGACCATGAACAGGATTGATGGTGTTGTGACCAAAATTATTTGAAACGACCAAAACCTGATGTGCGATATGGGGGAAAACTGGTTGAAGCAAACGTTCGGGCAGCCTACCTGCAAGAAGAAAGAAAGCAATATGTGATGTGCACTCAACTGACAAAGGCGTTTTTCACCTGGTATTTAACCTGTTAGGCATGCTTTGATTGACTTATCGCAAACTCGTTTTCGCCATGTGATGCAACAAAATCAAGTTACTGTCCAGACTGCGCAGCGTTGTCCAACTACTTTTGACCTTCGCGCCATTTAACAAAAACGTGACAACTTGCGGACCACTTCCAACAAAATAATGTATAAAATAACAGATTCACAAGACGTAAAATTGAAACGATAAGATCAATGAGTGCGTCATTAAAATTATTACACAATAGGAAATAGCAATTTATTACAGATCTCTGTCAGTGGGATGCCTGTAATCGAGGCTTCTGCCACCATCATCCGGTGTTTCTTGCCCACTTCGATTTCTGTGTCCAGATTTGCTTGCTTCATGGTTGAAAATGGTCTCTCACCCACGCATTTGCTTCCAAACATCGAGTGCATTTTTAGTGCAAAAAACGTTTTAGTTTGGGAAACCAATCTTTTCTGACTGATTTCCATAAGCTCTCCACAGTCTGGTCTAACGCCTTTATTATTTTATTTAAAGGCGTTATACTTGTTCTAATTAAAATTATCTAGTGTAACGTACACACAACAGTTAACTTATACTGAGGCGAAAGCTCGCAGGCCTTAAAAATTCTGTCCTCGGGCCACATGTTGCCGGCGGCCCTGCAGTTGGACCACGCTGGATTACAACATGAATTAACATCACATAAAGAAAAAGTAAAATATTGTTTTTCTTTAATTAGCTAAAGGCCTATTTGAAAAATTTTTTTTCACTGACCACCTCGTTGATCTAACTGGTTAGATTAAGATTTTTGTTATATTCATGGTTACCAACAGGTATTCCAGCAATTTCCTTTTCAATACCCTTTCCCGGATTCCAAAATGATTAAACAATTCTAATTTTCACCTAACTCATTCTTGTTTGCTGAACTTGACAAAAATGCCCCACAATAGTAAAATTCTCGGTTTCAGCAGCTGCAGTTGATGGGTTTTGTTGCAATCATCCAAATGGAACATACGCGTAGTTTCTACAAACGTCATTTTGACTTTTACCCCTAGTCCCCGATAACAACTAAACAAGAGATAAAATTCTAAATCATAATTTTAATAGCAGCAACGTATTATTGATAGTTGTGATAGGCAAACTTTATTTTTACCTGCTCTGCAGGGTCGACTGCAGCTCAATGGGAAACAAGCAAGCAGTGAACTTGCTAGAGGTGATGGAAACAATAATAATGATGCAAGTTCATTTGCCAGCCTGCTTGGCTGGTATGTGTAAGCAGAGACAACAAAATGGAAGAAAAGAAAGGTCCCTGCCGAGGTCTTGACTACTTCGAAGATCCATGAAGAGTGTAAAGTTATTTTGTTGTTTTTGAGTTGTTTTTCTTCATGCATTGGTTGATCTGAATGGCGCAAGGTCTAGACGCATTTTCGGATCCAGGCAAGCTGTTTCTAGTCTCGTTTTTATGTCTATCGTTTTGAAGCATACCCAACCAAAATTGCACTCCTGTCAATAATTTCAGGTTTTTGAATGAAACGTATCTGAAACGAGCAGTTTTATTTTAAAATAGCAACGTTAGCATTCAGTTTTGTAAGTTTTATTTACATTATTCATCTTATGAACATTTGGGATCATATATACGTGCAGCTAAAAAATCTTTTTAAATGAGATGCAAAGAAACAGTGCATCATTATTTATATTCATAAATTTTGTGTTGGAAGCTGCCAGCGCTTAGTCAGAAAATGTATCGCGTTCATAAGTCTATAACATTATCATATCCATAGTCTATAAAAAATTGTTTCGTGGCCACATTTACAAATTTCTTTTAAAGAACAACAGACAACCAAACATATTTTTGAGCATATACTCCGACGATTTGTAAAAATAAGATGTTTGCTGGTACAAAAACAAAATAAAAAATGGCCTTTCACCATTTATCGAAATCCTTGATGTTGAAACCAACGAGAAAATGGGAATGCAAATTGTCAATAATAATAACAATGCGTGATGGTGTGATGCTTTTACAAGCTTGACTGTGAAACAACAAAGAATCAGTTAGTACATACCTCAATCAGTTGAAAGTCTTCACAAATAAATGGCGAAAGTGCGTGCAGCTCGCTTTGTTTTTTATTAAAATTTTATGATTTTGTGATGTCAAACTTATATCAAATACATATATTCATAAAAACTTTCTGCAATTTTTCCAAATACCTTTTTTGTTTGAAGTGACGCAGTCTTAAAGTGTTCTATTTACAAAAATATTTAAAAGTGCCTTTCCAAATAACTTGACTATTTTAGTGCACACCGAAATATTCCCCGGTTCTAATTTTTTCGTTTACGTGATTGTCATCTACTGTACAAACCCAAGTGTCAATGTTATTACTAATATTGCTTTAATAGTCCTGTGGATCGCTGTTTCTGGTTATAACCGATTTCTAATTCTCTTTGAATGATATTACGCCTGGCGGATTGAAATTTCGGTGTGTAGACATTTTATTATGGCGTAATAGTCAATTCAGAGCGTTACAATCAAGGTTCTTGCGCCTGACAAAACGAATTCGGTAGGAACATTTCATTAATAATGACAATACAGATACATGGAAAAGATCGATAATGAAAAATATGCCACTTATATATCATGTCAGTCGAAAATGGTCTGATGATTTGGCTGATTGAGCATCAATTAATTTTATACGGGAAATATTTGTTAATAAAAATTTTATAATATTTTTTCAAAATTCGGTACAATTAATGATTTTATGAGAATTCCTCTGACGATATATTACACGTAAACAGTGCTTTTTGAGTCTAAATTAAAGCTACCTTCGGTGACCTCATCAGATTGCTTTACCGCGGAAAAACGTTCAGAAGAAAGCCCAACTATAACGCGTTTGTCCCTTGTTCGTGTTTTCCTCTCACTGATCTATTCAAGTATTTAACTGCTTCCCAAGTAAAATCAATTTCGACACCATGGGTTATAGGACAGATGTGACGAAGCCGATACACTACTTTTAATGGGCAACTTGCTGGTCAAAATATTTAACACACCCCTGAGGAGACTCTGTTCGTAAAAATTAAGTACCTATGAGAACCCCTGCCCATCACTGGGGGAGGTGCTTGTCATTTCCAATAGCTGTAACAATACCTAAAGGTCGGTCGCTTTACCTGCTTTCTAAAATAGCTTCTTTTTTCAAATTAATGCCGGTTATCTGAAAAAAGAGCGTTTAAACTTATCATGCGCTACAATACGAACGGTAGCCTTTCATGGCAATGGATGGTTTTATCAATTTCATCGTGTCAGTTCTGAGCGAAATTCCGATTGAGCTTTGATGAACATTGCATGTTTCAACAACAGTGCACCTATCAAACCGATTAACGAAAGATAGGGTGTAACAGATAAAGTTCTTGAATACATTTCCTTAAAGACGATTTTTTAAAATTTAGTTTATTTGAAACTTTCGTCTGTGTTGTTGCGTCCTCAGTTGGCAACAAGCTGCCTGATGCAAACTTTTGCAATTTCAGGGACGCGCCTAACGGTTTTTAAGTTCTCCTGTTGCTTCTCAGTGTTGCAACTGTCCGAAAAATTAAAACGATAAATTATTCAATTGTACAGTACACCGCACGATACCTCAAGTTCCCATGCCAGGTTTGTCGCTATGGGTGTCCCAGATACATGTTATACACCAAAGACGCTGGTAAACCAATGGAAACAGATCACAGAAGTATAATTCTACTTCCGGCCCGCCTGTTTAGATCGACGTTTGGTGAAGCCTTTTCGTGTGGAACCTGACGATTATCAGTAACGCAACGGGTTTCATGAACAAGCAGCCACAAAAAAACCTCTTTATTGCAAGCTTGAAAAAGCTCTCGCATCATATTAGAATTCTACGCAACGCATGTAGCTTGTTATTAGCTGAGGGTATTCCTTCATTTGCATGATTGTCTCAAACACAAGGTCCATATCACTTTAGTTAAAAGAGCACAAGAGTACAGAAATTCTTACAGGACCTACACAGCTCATCACAGAGTAGGTGTCATTTGGTACGTGTAGTCAATACTGAAGAGAAACGAACACTGAAACAAGGCACCGGTAACTACTGCACATTCGGTCATGGTCATGTAGAAGCATTATACATAACAGGAGAAAAATGTAGGTTTGCAAAAAGCATCAGGCAATTGGAGTGAGCGGATAAACCGCTGGATGACGATAGACATACAAATTGTTTTTGAATAAGGCATCGTATGTTTTAACAAAATAGTTAGCTTGATGTGGACGAAAAATTACGTTCCTTGGGATGTAATTGAAATTTCAATAAGCATAATAAGGAACGCGAAGGCGTTTAATATTACACTGTGTGCATCTGCGTCACAACTGGCGGGCATGCATTGGCACACAATATGCACGAAACAGTGTGTTTGTGACTGCAGTAGAACACTGAGCAAAGGTACGTCTGAGTTTGTTATAGCTGCACAATAAAGTGATTTAACTTGCATCTGTGTGTCAGTGACATATCATTCAGTGAGGCATGGAACGATGCACCGAGATTTTTGACTAAGTTGGCAAACTTAACACTTACGCCCGTCAGGAAAACAACGGCCATGGCAAGCTGTTCAAACTGTTTAAGGGTAAAACTACACTGACTGTCTTGATATAGTTTAAAAATATGCATGTTCATCAATATAATCACAAAACTTATCGGAAGGATTTGACGACGATTGTTTGGGTCTAAATACACAATAAAACCATCAGCAAACACTAGGTCAGTGCTTCTCAACCCCAGTTCTGGAGAGATTCGTTACTCTGCGTAAGGAGGTGAGAGAATTTTTTATGCAGAAGCACAACTTGGCAGAAAAATTAGTTGATCAAAACGGTTATTGCTTGTGGCATACCTTTCTGATATATTTTCTCAGCTGAATGTCATGAATCAATCTTTGCACGGACCAAATATAATGCTGATCGACGTATCTGAAAAACCGCTTGCTTTTAGGGAAAAGCTGAAGTTAGGGAAGAGAAAGATAGTCTCAGAAACAGCATCATTTCCTGTTTTTAATCAGTTTGTGGAAGATATGGAGGAGGTGTGTTTTGGTTTCCAGCTTGTCATCAAAAAGCATTTGACTTCACTGATACAAGAATTTGATTTGATTATCCCAAAAAAGCAAAAGAATTGGAATGGGTGCGCAACCCATTTGCTT
>JGI24159J19872_10001708_pt1 | contig 24861 bp, 16 predicted proteins | sample Ectturendosymbi4_FD_19872 | JGI IMG/M metagenome (IMG submission 19872)
TTCTCCCATGTCAGTTTTGTGCCCTATTTAGGGGATCTGTTTTTAGTTATTTTGCAATTATCGGCACCTAACATTTCTTTATTTTGCTCTAGCAGTTAAATCATAAATATTTGGTGATGATATTGCTATATTTGGCAATGTAGGTAGCTGGTTGATATTGATAGCAATATTGGTTTGGTTTTGAGATGCGACACAGCTACTACACAGGGAGCAAGTTTGGCAGAGTTGGATCCCATTAGCGCAACATCAGCTATCTTTAATAAGACTGTTACCAGTTTGCAAGTGTAAGTATCACTTAAACACGCGTGGAAAAAGTGTAACAAAAGTCATGGAATGTCATGGAATTTGGTTTTGAAAATTGTGTGGGAACCCTGAATAGACAAGTTCTCATGAGAACTTGTCATTCATTGTTATGTAATAACGTCACAGAGCAACGATAGCGCCAGCCAGAATGAAAGCAAATGTAAGTTTCTGTGATGCAAGCTGCGAACGGTCACATTCAGTCAGCGTAAATTGTGTGATGAGCCCGAGTGCCTCTGTTGACCTGGAGTCGCCCTTGCTTGACTTCCAAGTTTATAGTTCTAAAACATCAAATCCCGTACATGCGTAGTTTCATTTTTGTCTTCTTCAGGTTTTTGAAGTAGTGCATTTGATTTGTTTTCACCGACAGTGAAATTTTAACTTAACTACTATTAAACACCATTGCTAAAGTGTATTTGAGTTGGTTATATCAACATAAAAGTTGTACCTTAATGACCTTTAGCACCAGTGCTAAAGTTATGTAATGTCGGACCCGCGCAAGCAATTGCCTATATTTTCCATTGTAGCTTCACTCGTCTGGAGGCGGTGGCTGCTGTGACTGCGGCGATACGGAGGCGTGGACCAAATATCCTTCCTGTTCGCAACACAGTGTAGCTCCAGCCACAGCCACGGTAATGTCATGCGCTTGAACAAATATTTGTTTACTGTGTCAGAAATTTAAAAGCGTTTCTGAGTGGTTAGTCTTTTGTCGCATTTTTAAATATAAGTATCCTTTGTGCAGGGTTCCTGCGGAGTCTTGAAAAGTATGGAAAAAAGTTTGGCCATTTTCCAGCCTAGAAAAGTCTGGAAAAAATTTGTCTGTTAGTATGGCGACAGGAAATAATTTTCTAGACTTTATCTTTTGGCATGCATTCTAATCATATTTTATTGATATTTTTGAAAAAAAGTCCGGAAAAGAACGGGAAATAGTCTGGAAACCCATACTCAAAATCCGGTGGGAACCCTGCTTGTTTGGGCCCTGAATTTTGGGACATAGTCCGTAGATATGCATGGCCAAGTTCTAAGACTTTGTTAGACCTTGAGCGATAGGATCAGGATATGGCAACGCTGACTTGCATGCTTCCAGGTCGATCCCAAAGCCCGACTTCCCGCAACCGTACGTTCGAGAGCAAACTCTTTCTTTATGACTCTCCTTGAGTACATGACTGAATCACTCGTCACCGATCCTAAGGCTTGTGCCGATTTGCCGGAAAAGTTGGTTGCTACGTAGGTGACGTACTTTTAACTTTAATTAAAATGTTACATTGTTTGTTGATTTTAAGATGGGTCACACACAAAAAGGGCACATGCTTTTAACTGCTTTTGCAGTGTCGTTTAGAGCAGTTATTTTTCAACGTGAGTCGTGGCAATGTTTTGGTGAGGCATGCGGATTCAGATTTACTGGATCGAATTATAATCATTTTCATAGTTTTTCACTTCCAAAATGAGCAGGGGCACACCTTGCAAAGATCCAAACATGTTCAATCAAAACGTTTCTGCAAATCGTGTCTCAAAGAACGTGTCTCAATCCAACAAAACAAATTGAAGTGAATAAAGTCTAGTACTTTAATGTTCAGTGGTGGATCCAAGAGAAGCCAGTTTAGTCTAGCGGATGCCCCCGAACGACTATAGCTCCTCCACGAAGCGCCCTCTTTTCTAAAACTGATGATCATTGTTAAGCTCTTTTCTTTTCAGTGAAAAATTTCAAAAAAATTTTGATCCCTGCTTCTTCATTAATCTCTCCCCTTATTCCCAACCTCCAGGTGTGGATGCACTATCGTGGGTTACAGTGTAAAATAATCGTGTGACCGTTACACGATTTTTTTGAATGTCAAAGTGCGATATAACACTAAAAACGTTGAGGAACACTGATCGAATTACTTTTCCTTTTTAAATGGCTGGATTTTTTTGTGAAGAAATTTTGCGGTCTTCATGGTTTTCTGCAAACTTCGCTTTGGCCCTAACATTATCGTGTGAGCAGCCATTGTGTGAAAGTTATAATCATAAAAAGTCTATTTTTGTGTTGCGCTTCATACGATTCTCTGCAATCTTGTAGCTCAAGTTTTCTTAGTTTGCTCTGGCATGTTGCGTGGACATCTGTTTCAAATGTGTTCGGTTTTTGATTCCTTTGTAAATTTACGGGTTGAATGGTACAGTGGTAGAGCACTCGCTTCTCAGGTTGCCANAAAGAATTCAATACCCGGTCAGGGCATACCGAAGACTTGAAACACGGTACGAGCGGCTTATGCAACCCCATGCACGATAGGTGGGGCAGTGGAATTCGTGACACCCTAACTGGGGGTACAAAGCGAGCATAATTACAGTAAATTTCTGCTTTCAAACTTACCGTGTCAGTGTTATCCGCTGTTCAGCCACTACACAAACACGGATAGACTTTGACAAATTTTGTATAAAGGCGTATTTGGATTATTTTTCTGTAATACCGATTGTACGCGCTCCATTGCTGCGTCATTGGGTCAACAACTTTTCAGGGAAAATGCCGACCGTCATGTTACTGTTTTATACAACGACGAGTCTCATACCTTTGACTACGTTATCGATGTACTACAAAGAGCTACTCGGTGTTCTGAAGCGAAAGCAGCCGACTTTGCGACGTGCATTGACAGAGAGGTATTATGTTCCTGTATTTACAAAAACGTGTTCGGGTACACCTCCAGACGTCCGCTTGAAAAGCTTTCAAGCGCTATCCGTACGGTGGTTTGTTGTCCGAGCCGTTCAGCTAAAACTGTATCCTTTGCAGCACCATATGTGCATGTCGTAAAATTCCGAATGATCTCCTGTTTGTTTTCCAGTCACCTTAATATTTCTGGTATACAATGCAACCAGGTGACAGCGCCTTTTTATACCAAATGTCGATATTCGTGGGTCTCAGAATTTTCTGAAAGTCAATACACTGTTTTCATATTAATGTTTTGCTGCCTTGACCAAACAGGAAATATTTCCCTTTTAATATTTTCAATGAGCTACATTCGATAAATACGGTCTTTCAGTGACCACCAATTTTATTCCTACAGGGCAGAGCTGTTATAAGAACTGGAACACTGGCAGAATGCACCGAATGCGCGTCACAAGTTCAGGTAATTTAACGTATAGTGATCTTTGACCTTAAGCGGAGTTCTCACTGTTTTTTACGGGTTGATTAACAAACCTTTGGCTTGAAAACAAAGGCTGTAAGTTCGATGCTAATGTATGAAGGAATCTCCGCCGCTGCTTCTGCGCCCTAGAGCTCGTGGACCTCTGAAAACTAAAGTGCTTCATGCAACCGTCTTGGGCCATCAAGAAATCGCTCTTCGAATGTTTGCATGGCTCGAAAAACTTGCAAAGACTTCAGGTTGTATGATACGTTTGGCGAGCTTGCCGAAAACCGGTGGAGTTACGTACTCGTTCGAATCCTTCAGCAGTTTTTGTAAACATGCTGACTGTGTGGGCTTTCCTGAGTGGAGTTCATTCAGTGCGAAGTAATTTCCGCTTTACTTTGAAAGTGTTTTCAAGCTGTTGTTTTGTCATGAATGAAGAGAGGCGAATTGCTGAAGTTTCTGAAAAGATGCGTTGGTGATCGTTTTGGCAACCATGCAAATGCGACGTCGTGTGGCGGCAGTTACGTTAACTTGCCTTACACTTAATTGTATCAATTATGAAATGGTAACAAAAAAGTTAATTCATTGCAGAAAGAGGTAAATCCGGCCACCCCCGTTTAACAGGGACAAAACCGGATTAAAACTGGAATGACACTCCTAATTATAAATAGGGCAACACATTTTTTGACCTAAAAACTTAAAATTTTGACTTTATTTTGACCTATAAGTTTTCTGCGTTTGTAACTTCAAAATAATTCAGCCTTAGGTGTTGAGGTTAACCCAGAAACATATTCATGCACACTATGCTTCGAAATTTAAAAAATTTGGTTGTTTAACTTTGGGGATGATATATTGATAAGTACATTAATAACTACAGTAGAGTCAAATCTGAGAACACCATAAAGTTGAAACGCTAGATGCATAATGGATTGAGCATTTACCAAACCAAGTACTATAAGGCCTTTTCTGCCTTACCACGCCTATCCTGCGTTATATTCAATCGTCCAGTAGTGAGCGAAACAACATTATTACGTCAGAAATGCAACAAACCCATTATTATTACAGAATTGTAACTAAACTTCCAAAAGCATATCAATATCTGTTGTTGTTGTTTCAATAAAATATCGATGAAGAGAAAAAAACTGCTGCAGAAGTTTGACCCAACGATAAAGCTTGACCTGATGATAAATTTTGACTTTTTTTGACCTAATAACTTGGGAGTCGCTCATGGTATGAGCGTGAAATTTGGTTTGTGGACATTTCATAAACTTTAAAAATGGCAGAAAAATTTTGACTTAATTGACTTTTGGTTGCCCTAATCCTAATGTAAACATTCTGAAGTGATGTCTAAAACAACGCGATTGTTTCTTTATAAGTTGTAAATATAAAATACCGGTAGCCTGTTTTTTTCCGCTGAGACATTTCGGTCATTTGTCCCGTAATAATATTAAAGCTCGCCGAAACAGTGTTCGCTAGCCTACCTTTTCGGACATTATGACCGAATTGACTTAATTGTTTTGGTTCATTTAAAAAAAAATCGGACAGCCGGTAGCTCTATCACCGAAAAAACAGCCGGTAGCTTGAAAAGATCAATTGCGGTAGTTCTTTCGACACGTCTGCTTGGAACAAACGCGATTTGATAGATCGATAAAAGGTGATATTGAAGCAGGTCAGTCTGCACAAGTCGAATTCAACCGAGCACACCCCGAATGAGGCCGAGCGGTTTCAGTTGAGTGAATAAGATGTAGCCCATGCCACGAAAGAGTGAGACTGCTTTTTGTGGTCTGAGTTACACCGCGTGTGCTTGGTTTTAGCTTCATATGCTTAATAGACAAATACGTATGGGTTTCATTCAATACTTTTTTGCCGGAAACTCCTGGACATTTCTGTACTCATTGCGTAATCGTCCTTTGCACTTGTTTGTTTTTGTTCAGATGGCTTACGTCTTATCTTGTCCGAATGTTTGCTGAGCAAAACCAATGTTCAAAGTGATATTTTTGCGGCGAGATACATGCTTTATGATATTCAACTTTGGAAATGTAAGTGCGTTGTTTCAAGACACCGCATTCAAAGAGAAGGCAAAACGATTTTGTTTTTATCGTGTCATCACGTCTGTAATGTTAACAGCTGTCGTAAAATTCCCCGTCGTTGTTTCCGTGTTTTATTTGCTTGAAGAAATTGCCACCATGCCGCCGTATCTTTCAAAATGCGCTTGGGGCATGGTTTAGTTATGAATTCTCCTTTGTAAGTTAGAAGCTGTCTTGCACAATGTTTATCATCTCCAGTTGTCTCGATAATTTTAAATCCAGTTAACGTCTCTCCCTCGGGAGCGTGACTTCATTAATAGTTGCTAATCCAGGAGTGGTGAAGCTATTTACGATCACGGGCCACATGAATTGTGAAATGTCATGAGCGGGCCAGTGGGGTCACAAAAAAGTGTAGTTTTGTGTTATGCTAAAAATACCACAAAATACACATAATTTTAAGGAGAGAAAACTTTGAGGGGTCTAGAGAGATTTCTCATGGCTCATTAAGTACCTTCGTATCTTGGAGTTTCATGTTGATGCGATGATGTGTTCTGACGCGCCCACATGAAACGGTCACGCGAGCCGCAGTTCCCCCACCCCCGTGCTAGTCACTTATACCATGCAAGGAGTTGGAACATGCGCGCCGAACGCCTGTGAATAGTAAATTATATTCTATTTAAAACATCCCGCGGTCGACACACCTGAAAATGTTACGTTTCATGCTGATAAATTTGAACACGCAATAAAGTCCTTATTTCATGATGAATTGCTGGAGCAATTCTCTCGATGGTATTTGCCTTTACAATACGTGAACTGAAGCCCGCAGAGTGCCTAATTGTTTCGTGAGATGGCATGCAACGAAAAGCAAATGCAGCATTATTGTGTATTTTTTCTTTGTCAGTAGGGGTCATAATAAAATCGAGCGGTCTTCCAAGATTCTCTCACACACGTCAGTCATGCAAAGTGGATACAAAAAAAATTTAAAAATCAGCCCTACTGAAAAATGTCATGTTCTGTGGGCCTCAAGTCTGAGACAGGACATCCAATATTCACAGTTTTGAATAGGGTACAAATCCTACACCAGTTGACGTTTTAACTATATGCCGTCTACTAAAAGTTGTCCAACAATTCATTAAATAATTCCGTTAACTTGGATAGTCACCACACCAGTAAAAACTTCTTCAAACTGTTAATTCCTTTATTACACAAAATAAGTAATTCGAATTCCGTTCAGAACCCCTTCGTTTAACTGTGTTCTAACTGATGATGAAGTTTAGCTCTGGGTTGGCATTTGACATCGATTGAATGAGCATGTTTTGTGCCCTGTAGAATTTCCCACCTGTTTGTACTACACTGTAAATTAAGTTACGCGAGGAGTCGGGCTGATTGTATTAGAACAAACTTACCTGTTTTGCGAAGTAGGAAAGTTACAATATACGAGTAAACTATGGAGCGAAATGTATTTGATGGCTGTCTGTGTTCTGCGTCCGACGTCTAATCAGCCTTATTTGAAAACCCTGCCCTCGCTTTACTTTCACAAAGCAGTGCTTATCAGCTTTTCTTGTTTGTGCTCATAGCGACGTGTTGTCACAGAACATGCTGTTCCGACCCGATGAATACCTTACGCGCCCCAACATCTATTTCTCGGACAACTAATCTCCTTCCATATTTTGCCCCATGGTGATCGGGTCCCTCGTCTTCAAGCATCCGGCATGCCACGACAAGCCGAGTGCCTTTTTCACCTTGAAACTTAACCTGTTGTTTCAGCTGCGCGGAATGCCTACCAGCAGTTTGTGATGGGAACGGTTCTGCTGCAGGCTGAAACCAAGCGGTCGTTCGCCGTTCATTACGTGCGATGCTACAGCCATCTTGTGACGGATTTTCTTAAAGACGATCACGACTATGGCGACTCGATCATTTCAATGTCTGTTCAGATATTCACGGTTCCCACCCTTGTACGAGCTTGTTGCTATCGCGTTGTTTCTACCCCAGCCCTGAACGCGTGCCTTCGCTGCTTCAGCTCCACTTCGTTGTGTCCTACAGCAGTTTTTTTTTTATTTATCCAATGAATAGACAATGTCGTGGTCTGAATGCATCAAGCCTGTGACGTGAACGTGTTAGAAGTGTACAGTCTAGTCGTTCCCCGTGTAATAATTTTCACGATGAATAGTAGCATGTGGCGTAATATTTGTGTAACATTTTTGCTCTATCTATGTGGTAATAGCTTCGTGAGTTGCATGTTTGTGATTTTGTGCGCCGTTTTGCAAAACACAGTGATTACCAACGCATTTTACAACACCTTGCTTTGCTTCTAGATTTAACCAAACATTTTCCTGTGAAATTTCTATGTTCAACAGGAGACTTTCATCTAGCGCTAAACTCAATTCTTGCTAAATCTGCCATCTGTCTGGGTTGGTCTTGTGTACTTCTCCGCGTCTAGATCGACTGAGCCCTGTCTTCACAGAGGAGGCGTTTAGACAAAAATCAAACAATGGCTGTATTTACGAGAAAAATCAACCTTCGACCTGAGTTCATTGTCAGTTTCTAATCGTGAGCAAGCGTCATCATAATGAGCATCATCATCAGTCTATTTTGATGGAGTCAATAACTTCACGTTCACACGCTATTGCCACGTGAGCTTTCTCACTTTTCATTACGACTCTATTTTTCATCAGGTTAAGCACCTCATATTCGAAGAGGACATGCTGGTCGTGCTGCTCGAAACGATGATCAAGCTTTTCTGCATCGAAATCGACGAAGGAAGTGCAAACGACCCCTCGTCAGTCCCGATCTACAAGCTGGATGTCAGGCGCTTTAAGAGGAATTTTCGCCGAACTTTGTACCCGTTTTACGACTTGAAGTAAGGCTCGCTTCCGACTTTATTTCGTAGTGTTGCGTTGTTTTGCCAACTATGCTGCGTAAAGACCTCGTTTCCTATTAAAACTGTGATCACGAACGGGCGGCCTGTTCATTCTGTTGGTTTCGTCGCTTTTCCCGTGTCGTAGGCATCAAGTGACCGCTTGAGCTTCTGTAACTCAAAACAGGTTAAAAACTAACTGACAACAAATCTGCTTTTCAGATACGTTTTAACAAACGTCCCAACAGAATGGGATCCAGTCATGAATGCAAAGTTCAAGGCTTTTTTCAGAAAACTTTTAGCATTTTTTGCCTCCATCGAGGTGAGTAGTGGAATGCTGTATTAAGACATCGCGACCGTCTCACAAGCTGCAATTTTTGCTTAAATGCTTTCGCTCTGCAGCGCGGACGCTATTTCCGCTCGAAGCACCGATGTTTTGTTTTTTTAATCAGAAAATGGACGCCATTGTGAGGAAAGCGGACAGGCATTTGGAGCACGAGCCTGAGTGGGAAACAGGGATTACTTTGCTCATGCGATTAATACCCGTACTGAAGCCGTTGTACAAGTGGTGCTCGATGAATGTAAGGTTGCCGATTGGTGTTCGCTTGCTGCTTGGAATTTGTTTTACGCGGCAATCCCGCGCCCTTTTTCTCAACCAGATATTAAAATCTCGTGTCACCTTACAAAGGCCCGTCATGCTACGTTCGGGCTCATGCAGTGAAGCTTAATATTCCCTCCAATATTTCACTAAGCGCCGTTTCCTGTTCCTCGCCGCTGGTTATTAATTACTTTACCGGTCTCCTCGCGACAGATACATGCAAAGTGCGTTGCCGCTAATCAGCTGTTATGGATCTTTCAACTCTTTGCAGAGAAGCGTACTGATCGATTGCTTGCAACAAGCAATCCTCCACCTGAACTTGCTGCATCAGCGCGAATCGGCTTTGGAGCAGGCCACCGTCACCTACGACGGCAAGTCTTACACGTGCGTCGATTATGACATCACCCAGAAAATGGTGTCGATCCACATCCCCTTGACTCGCCTCACTGCCGCCCTTCTGGTCCTTTGCCCCAGTATGGGAATTACCTGGGAGGAGGCGGGGGTCACCGCAGACATACTCCGTTTGAGCGAGAATGTGTTGCAGACTGTTTGCCTCTGCGCGCAAACCAATGCAGGGGCGTGGCGTCGCAACGGCATGGCGTTGGCCAATCAAGTGTACTATTGCAAAGATTACCGATGCCGAACGGAAGCATTCAACCGCGACCTGCAGTTCTTGCAAACGTGCGCCGCTGTATGCGACCCGGACCAGTTCTTCGTCACTCTGTACTATCGCATGCATCTGCACAGTTCAACCGGCCTAAAGGAGGTAACATGCACCACCTTAATTCTTGTTTATCTGCTCGTTGTTTGCTCTGTGCGTGAACGTTGTTTCTCGCCTTAAACCCTTCCCGCGCGAACAAGTGAATGTCTTTGTTTCACCCGAATCGGGTTGGTTTCTAGTTGCGTCGGAGGGATATGTAGTCATCATTTTGCACCACACCAACATAAACAGTCCACTCTAGGTTTTTGTCCTGCGAAAGGTTACACATGACGTCTTGGTTAGATACAGGTTTGCTAGATTACTTAAAGACTATCGTGCGCAGCTGATTGCAACAAAGCATTGCTTTTTTATATTGTTCACGAAAATCTTCTCAATACATGGTTTGAAATTAGAAAGCTGGGATTTCTTACACAATCAATGTAGATGTTGGTTTGGAATTAAAAACTGCTAATCCAATCGCAATGAATGGTGACCCCTTTACATGCTTAGCTGCTGCTTTGGTCTGAAAGGTTCCTTCGTTTTTTCAAAAAATCTTTAAATCGATTGATGCGTCTGCACAGTTTATTCTGTCTCCACTCATGCGCAGGGGCGTAGCGAGGAGGGCACAATTCCGCGGGCGCCGAATCACTACAGGGGTACCGAAAAGTCCCAACAATGTCACAAGTACTTTCAATACAGCACATTTCTTCCGAAAGACCTCAGGTTCCGACATGGGGGCGCCAAACTTGCTTCTTGCCCCGGGCGCCATCTGACCTCGTTACGTCACTGCTCAGTGCTCATGCCATCGCTTCATTCCTGTTCTGAGGAAACGCTTGAAGCCAGTATTACAAGAACACAGTAGGGACGATATGCAAGACGTGGTGGGTCATAGCATCAAGTTCAACTTGTGCTACAGCCTGTCCGCATTGGTCACGTTGTTTCACTGCTGCTATTGTCCCACAAACAGAGCTCGTTCTGATGAGTAAGCGAAATGAATTTGCTGGTTGTGCTTGCAGTATATGGTGTCCATTTACGAAGAGTTCGTTTCGCTTTTGATCTATATTTGTGTGGAACGGTGGACGCAAGGGGTTGGCCAAGTGAGCTTTGAAGACATCGCGCGACGCGAAGTCATCCATATTTTGGCCAGCGGCCCTAGGCCTCATTCGAAAATTAGCAAACATCTTCCAGACGAGGTGAGTGAATCGTAAAGCTGCAATCTACTCGGTGTTTTTGTAGGTGTTCAAGCGTTGGTGTGAAAATAAAAATTCCCAGTTATAAGCTCTTGTTTTGGGAGGGCAAGGTCGCGCGTTCGTTACTTTGGAAAAGAGCAGCACTGGGTTTTTAAACAGAAAAATTTGTGGTCCAATAATTTTAACGCCAATACTACTACGTAAGAAAGTAGAGGACATTTGTGAATAGTTTCTCGGCAACGCAGAGGAATGTTAGATTCCGCTTCCGATTTAACTGATGTAAGGTGAAACTTTGCCCAGGAGTGCCCGACTAAATGGTAAATGCTGTCGAAGATGCAACATTCTATTCACTTGCTGAGATTTAAAACATTCTGATTGATACCCAGCCCTGTCTATACTCGTTGCAATGCGGATTTCACACTCTGCATTTGCGTCGCATGCGTTCGCTGCGTCTCACTTCATTTTGTTGAGGGATATTTCTGTCCGTTGTCGACAACCGACGCCACGCTCCATGTGTTCATATTTAAAAGTTGTCGTGACGTCTTTCCCAGATTAGCGATGAACCAGGATGGGAATCGGTGCTCAGAGAAGTGGCGGATTACAAACCGGCAGTGAGCACGACAACTGTTGCGAGGTAAACTGCAAGTGCTTGGATTCAGCACCGAGCAATAATCCACCAGAAACCGCACCTAAATAAACGTTACGTGGCTCACGAAGTTTCCAAAGGATTTTTGTTTTTCTGTTTGTAGCGGTTTAGCGACTACAAGTTTGTCTTGTATCTGTTAATGCTGCTGCGGCTTGTGCATGTTTAAATTGTTTTTAATTTCGACTGGGCAGTTACAAACTTGTTGAAAATGATGTGTGGTATTGCTTGTAATCAAACCTTCAAAAACTCTTTGCCTATATTCACCGACGAGAAACTCGAGCAGCACTTGATTAACTTATTCCGCTTAATAATGAAACACTGACATTGCACTTTGCTTGTCAGGTACGAGCTCAAGGATTCGTATCTGGGCCTCGTTTCGCCTTGTTTCTACCACTACACCACTGCGACCGACCAAACCAACGCTCAGAATGAGGTTATCAGACGAAAAAAAGCGAACAACTTACCTGCAGGTTGAGAGTGTTTTTGCTGCAACTGCGCAGCACTTCACAGTAGCCAGTAATTAATGTTTTCGGGTGGCAATGCTGTGCACGTCACAACAAACAGGAATTGTGACATCTTTAGCCTGGCCGTCAAATAGCCTCGAGCTGTATAATGGCCCAGCCAATTTGCGCGATCAATGAACACTGGTTTCGACCGTAATTTTGGCGAAGACTTTCTGTATACGTTTTGATCGAAACTTAAGATCTACGTCAGTTAATTATATTCAAATGAAAAAATCAACAATACTTTTTACTGAGACTGGCGTGGCCGTTACATCGAACCAGCTGGTGAATCAAGTAATCGTCACAAAGCATCTGGTAATTAAACCAAGTTTCGCCTCGGCAAGTAGTATGCCGCGTGACGCTTGCCTGCGCTTTTGTTACGCAGTTCGCTTTCAGTGGACAAAGCATTTGTTTACCGGTAACAATGCGTGCGGCAGCGGTAGTGTGTCGCATTCTCGTGCTGTAAATGCCAAAGCTGTTTGAAAACGCTGACACGTACGTCGGTCTGAAATTCAACCGTTTGTTTCTTGCAGTCTTTACTCCTACGCCATCTCCTCCGTTCACTGACGCGTTTGAGAATATTTCTGGCCTACTTCAGTGTTCATCCCTTTTGCATTTCCTCAACGATCTGCTGTTGAAACTTTCACCTGACGCAGAAGCTCCGCTGCAGTGGTCCGATAAACTGTTTGAAAAAGTAATTCGTCGTTTGTATACCAGTATGTTACGTTTCCGCTTCATAAAAATGCGGCCGATGTTGTATGTGAAAAAATCTAACGCGTTTTGTGTAGTTTCTGAGTTTGTGCCTTGTCTGGTTTTTGTCTGAGTTTATGAAACGAGGCGGTAGTTGCTGGTGCGAAACTTTAGTCACGTTATTCCCGTGGTTCACAAAGATCCTTTTTCAGTTTGTTTCCAACTGGCATGTATGTTGTACGCTGCTGTAACCGTGTAGCGTGTGTTGTGGTGTTTCAGATTCTATATCTTGTTGGCTTCAGCGTGTTAGAAGAAAGAGATCGGGTGAAAAAAGATCGCGGTAGTTCTTTCAACTTTTGCGAGAAAGCCGAGACTGGTAAGATCGCTTATTATGTTCTACAAACGCTTCGTCGCAGTTGACCGAACCCTCAAAACAGTTCTCTGCTTTTTTTCTTCCTAACCCTGTCGCAACTCCAGGGGCTTGACAAGGGGGGGTAAGGGGAGCACAATTCCCCAGGCGCTGAATCACTGCGGGGGATGCCCAATGACTACGGGGCTGCCGAAAAGTCTCAACAATGTCGCAAGTACTTTCTTCAATACAGTACATTTGCTTCCGAAACACCTCAGGTCCGAACATGGGGGACGTCAATTTTGCTTCTTGCCCCGGGCGCCATGTAACCTCGTTACGACCCTGCGCAACTCATGTGGATTCGTTGAAGATTGTCGTAGAGCAGCATATTGAAACAGTTCTCGTTCCTCTTATCGCGCTTCTGCTAACGTCGCAGCATGTTCGGCGCAGGCGGCTTGCTGGAAACCTTGCGTCAACTCTCCGCTCACGACGCGGCCTCGCTGCACAAAGAAAACTTGTGTTGGATACTCAATGGCGTGCTTGAAATTCAGAACAGGCGACGAGGGATGACATGCGACGACGACTTCACGGTGTCGCTGTCGAAGGACGAGGTTCGGGATGAACTGTGCGATTTTGTTTAGAACGGCCGACGTTTTTACTCCTGTTTCTTTGGTGGATCCGCTGTTGATGAACGGCGTTGTGTAAACGCTCTCTGCACCTTGACAAAATCACCCTCCTCGTTATTGGTTAGGATTTACGGTTGCATTCTCTCGTTTTGTTCCGGCACTTTGCAGACGTTTTCATGTGATGCAGAAACAGGTGCATAGTGATTTTTTTAATCCACTGCTGCCCGATTCTCAGAACCTTCCTTTTCAGTTAATGGAAAACAGACCTGTTATGTCGATAACTGCCACAAGAAACTCAGCGCGTTCCCTACGGTTGGAACATTTCCGGAGACCAGTTCATCACAGCCTGGAAAGTTTGATCAAGCACGTTGTCGGTCGCTCCAACTCCCAACATGCGTTCTCGCCGGTAGTTTCGCTTTGTCACGCATCACCTGCTAAAGCAGTCGGCGGTTTCAGTCGCCAGTGATAAACTGCGAGATTCGTTCCCCTGCGAGCGAAGTACCCCAACGTTTCTTTCTGCTAAAACAAANAAGCGGAAACTCAATTGGAAACGTAATAAAAACAAATAACTCACGGTAATTAATGATTGCGCTAGTCTCGAAACTGAGACGATATCNTTTGAAGAAGTTTTGAAAAGTTGGTAACTCATACAAAGTCAATCAAGTTCGATTTTATCAAATCCCGTAGTAAACTTCCCACCTGTGCTCTGGCTTATTTCCTTGGGGTTGGATTCTCGCTCAAATTGCTCGCTCCAAAGTTTCTTCAAAGATTTCTGCTTGTAATATCCAATCGACTGCTCGAATAGATAACATCGTCCGTGTAGGATATCACGGTTTTGGAAATATACTCGTATTCCCGCGCCAACGTCACGCCATTTGCAATCTTCTCGCTTGCGCTGTGATTGGTTGATGGCACGTGACGCTGTATTCCTCCCTGCTTAGGAACTCACGATGATGTAGCATCCCGGAAATGATTTAAAAGTGCCGCAGCATACGCCACAGTACAAATTATTCCCAGTCTTACTGTAGATTCAGTCCTGCAGGTTGAAACGCATGAGGAGAATGTGAGGTTAGGAAATCAATACTAAACAAATGCCCGGCATTGTATCGTATGAACAGCTGATCGGCATCGCGAAGTCTACCTTAAGAGTCGCAAAGAGAGAATGCAGTCTCACTTAACGGACGAAACCTGATACAAGTAAATTTGATGTTGGAAACTAAATAGTGGGCAAACACAAAAGCAGCAGAACAACGGTCGGCAAGGATTCAAAGGGTTAGTTGCTGAAGTATGGTTGATCACAGCGTGAAAACCCATTGTCTAGTGAAGCTTGCTGCTTGCCCAGTACATCCTTGACAGTTTTTTTAACCTACCCTTGACTTCGATACCAAGCGAGTACAAACCTATTCAGATACGTGAGAAGCTGTTTATGCTTCCCATTACTTTTTTTTTTAAATTTATTCCAATGCCGAGTAATGTTGCATTTGTGCTCAGATTCTGACTGCCGCTCAGGAATTCTTTTTTAGTCGTTGGTTCGCGAAATGACCTCCTTTTTGCTGTTCCGAGCTTGCCAAGCACTGTTCGACGAAAACACCCGACTCGCCGAGTCGAGCCTCCGAACCATACAGAGCCCGGAGCGAACGCGTGAAAAATTTTGTTCCGGATCTTGGGAATTTGCTGCTTGTTGAAAGGCGTGCTTCTCGCTCAGAAAAGTGAACGACTCAAACGGAAGCAGATGGCCGAAGAGAGACGCCGGAAGCTGATGTCGCAAATGAACCTGCAGCAGAAAAGCTTCCTGCAAGCGAACGCCAGCTTGTCCGAAACAATCATTGCCAGCGATTCAGGCGAATCGGACAAGTGAGGATTCGCGTCCTTCATTTTTTGTGTTTGCCGAAACAACGTGAGGTCATCTCACTTGTTATGCGAGGAGGCTTCGTTTATATGACGGAATCTATACCTGAGAACGCAGATGATATTCATTTGCAACTCTTCACTTTGCTGGCTGGGTTTCAGATGCTTCGTCAGTGAGCAGGCATTAGGCCCAGTTCGGGTTTTAACGCTGCAGATAATGCTCCGCGTGTTTCGTCTGTTTGATCTCGGTGACTGCATTCGCCCATTCGTGTTGTCGTCAAGCTTATTTGTACAAGCGCGTTAGATGTAGGCTGCCACGGACGCTTCACTATGGGGTCGATAATGACAGAGCATCCTTAATGCTCTTAAGTTACTTTGAGTGCTCGCACATAAAGACGTTCGCGATTTTAACGCAAGATGTTAAAAGTATTTATGTTTGAGGTGTAAACTTTTAGCGTAAAACTCGCTGCTTAGCGTTGAACGAGTTTCCTTCTGCAGGTCGAGTTCGGTCGATCCACCTGGTACCTTCATGGGTAAAGTCCGTTCCGAACCCGCTCTTCTGGAACCGCGCGAAGAAGCGGCGATTTGCATTCTCTGTCAGGACGACCGCGAGTCAGATGACTGCCTGGTGTTGGCGGCTTTCGTACAGAGATCATCCGTTCTATCCAAAGATCGAAAAGCGCAAAACGCGAAACTTGACGATTTGCCTGATATGGCGAATTATGCCGGTGGGTGGCCTGGGCAGTCGGAGGTTGTTGCCAAGTGCCTGAGAAAGCGATGCTGGTGAAAAGAACTAATCATTTTATTGCGTTGGTTTTACTATGTGACGCGGATTGGTTGTAAAAATCCTGTTCTGTTTCTGTGTCAATTTGTTGAAACGTTTCGTTCAAACGTTTTGTTCGAGATGTGTGTACCTACTGTAAGTTCCCCAGCTTGCTGACAGTGAGAGTGTTTGTTCGATCTGACGGTGAATTTGTTCTTCGAAGTTGATGTTTCAAACCAGCTTTCCTTCACGCTCTGGTCAGCACTTTCTTCAAACTCACCTTTCACTCGCCCAGGTATACACATGAGCACGTGCAGCCACGCAATGCACTACCAGTGCTGGAAACAATACTTCAACACGGTTAAGGCCAAGGAGGAGCGGAGGCCGCACAGGATGCGCAGGTTCATGTCGAGCTTCTCGACCCAAAAAGACGAGTATTTGTGTCCGCTGTGCAGGTACGATCGGCTAACTACCTCTTATTCTGTGTTCTATCACATGCCCATAATATGCTGTCAAAAATAATACTGTAATTTTGCCTGGGAAGGAAACAACAGCTGATGAAACAACATCAATAAAGACAGGAAGGTAAAAGCTTCAAGAAACAATTTGTTTTGGGGCGGGACTGTTGCTTGAGAAGCCTGACATTCATTTTGTGTTGAGATCCCTTACCGCACGAAGTTGTGATCAGCCAGGGCTCCCTGGTTTNGCATGGGTTAAGCNAACAAGCAAATCTAACTGCCTACAATGAAGAGCTGAAGCTTAAAACACCAAATTCGACTGATGCACGCATGAGCTAATGAAAGCGTTCCGGGTGAGTGGCTTCTTCATGCTGCGGCCAAACAGGTGTCGATGGAGACCCAAACACAGCTTGACTCATAGAACATGGAGCACTGCCCTATTACGAATGTTATGTAGAATGCTGTTTGGAATCCTTGCGCTGTCGGGTGGGAGTGTGATAGTCCTTGTATCGGATGTAGTTTCGCGTGATCTTGTTGCGCATCGAAACGACAAATGTCTTGTTCTTTGTTACTGTTTCAGTCGACTGAGTAACTGTGTGCTTCCGTTGGTGCCCCAGTCGAACCTGACCAAGTTGCAAGCTCGATACGGTCACGTGGAGACCGCGCACATGATGATGGCCCGGTGGTTGCAAGTGTGGAATGATCACGTGGATCCGCCAACCCCGCACGAAAGACGAGAAGTTACTGTGAGAATGCACATCAACATTCCGGAGGTGCTGGTCTGCAAGGTTGCGCGTTAAAAAATAACCTGCTGGAAATGCGTTTGTAGCGAATTGCTTAAATCCACTAAAAGTGCATGGTTAATGTTGCGACANGATTTAATGTTNAAGACTTTTCAATCGAAAACCCGTTTTTTTGACAAGCTTAATGCATTTTTATTTGTGTCTTGGTTGAGCCGCTGGGCGGCTTCAAAGTCGGGTAGATTTGTTGCCATCAGTACGTTTCGTGTGGTATCGTGACGTACTGTGAAGTAACATTTAAACAAACGAATCATCGACCTTGCTTGACGTTCTTTGAAGCCATTCTTCATTGGAAGCTGTTTTTTGAAAGTGGACTGATACGTAATGACGAGAAGGCATCCAAAGAGAAAGGGAGGAGGGTGTTATTAATTTGATTGTGGTTGGTAGACAGTATTTTCGTTGCAACAGGACACCATAGCGTTATGTGCTTGCTTGGCGTTGAGGTTGCACTGCGTGACATTTCAATTNGCGCGGCATGCCAGTCAGCCATGATGAACAGCTCTTAAATCTCAACTTTTGTGTTATGTGCTTCNTATGGGNCGCCGTTCGTTAAAATATTATATCTGACAGATTTAGCACAAAAACTGCTATCTCTGCGCATATTTATAGCTATTTCTGTGAAGAGATAGCTATCTCTGAGCACATTTAGCGCTCTCTGCGCAGAGATAGAAGAAGTCGATTTCATGATTTCCGCAGGTTTTAAGTCTTGGTGACAGTTCAGTTCTTCTCAAGTAACCCGCGAGAACTGTGGTAGGACATTGAAATGTTCTTATAACCGGTTTGATTGTGCCCGGATGAAGCATTGACTTGGACAACAGGAAGGGCCCTAGGACATGTGGGGCGCTTTTCAACTGGGGCCCGCTATCGCAGCTAAGCAGCAAAACTCACCTTTGACCTCGTAACAATTTCTCAAGTACGCCAACGCAAGCGATAAAAAGCTTGTTTCAAAGCAGCCCAACGCCTGCGCCGCTGTCAGTCTGCAATTATGGCCTCGAAACAGCTTGTGCTGAATGCAAAGCTTCGAAGCAGCTCTGCATCGCCTCAGGGCGACGACCGATTTAGCATGATGCGCATCCGAGCGTCACGATTCTTCGCGCCATGTGACAAGAGCTGCAAATTTGAATAACTCGGTTTTGTTCACTGTGCATATCAAGCGTTTGATTTCGAGTGATTTAACTTCTCTGAGAACGTGTGTCACCAGTTGTCGCTGTTGAGGCAGGACCAGGAAGAGTGGCACGATGCGAGCGATCAGCCCCTTCCCACAGATGACGTCGTCATGCTGTCGCAGGAAACCAGCGCATCCGTCGAGTCGCTGATGGACGTGGAAGAAATTGATCCGATACAGACAGCGCTGGATGACACGAATGAGGTGCCAGTTACCATGAGCATGATAAAAGCTGCATATATTTATTGTAGCGTTGTAGCCGTTTCCAATAAAGTATCTTTTTAAAAAATCCAATATCTTTCCATTGGCCATATGCAGTAGGTGTATGTCACGCTCGCATCTACAAGGGTTAATCTCGCCAGTCGCCACCACTGGCGAGAATGTCTCTACACCCTTGCACCATAAACTCTCTCTAACATTGAATTTCTTGCTCATTTCACTTTCACATGCATTGAGCCAACATCCAGTTACCCCCACAAAGAAGTTCTTATCCGGCGCGCCCGACCCACCCCGGACCCGCACGCATCTCTGCGAGTTTCTGCACCCGCCCCGCAAATGCGGGTACCCGCAAAACCTGCCCTGCGCTGGACCCCAGTACCTACGGCTTACTCCTAGCCTCTCGTTAGTACTATGAAGAAAAGTAGCACCTTGGTTTTGGATGAAAAGATTCGGATATAGATTCTGAAAAAAAAAATAGGTTTATTTGAGATCACGTTCACATTTCCACGTTTCTTAAAACTTGATCGACATCTTCTGCAAGTGTGTGGACCGACAACTCACAGCAGTGAAGCCTCTATCCGCTTAATCGGTGCTGTGGCTAAGTCTGCGTCGGAAAAGTTGTGCAACCAAAATCTAAGACGTTTTTAGTCTTCGACTTCTTGACCTGTAACAGGTGAAAGCGCTCTACGAAATAAACACTCCTCGTTCGCATGAAATAACTGCCATCGTTTAAGGCCAGCAATTGAATAACTGTTTAGCGCTTCCCTACAGTTGCGGAATCAACACTAGTTCCGTCTTACTGTGCTAGATAAAGTTCCACCAGGAGTTTATCAAGCATGGCAGTCGCGCGACTTGACGTAAAAGCAAACTGTAACCCCAACGTCACCGGCAAATTTTTCGGACTTCAGGGGATCAAGAAAAGCACGCTAGGTCAGAAGAAACAAGGTTTCCAAATACAAGTTGTTTCAGTTTCTTGCTCGAGCCAGACACGAAGTTCGTTGAAAACATACACGGTGGCACACTAGCCGCGTAACGCAGTTTACCAAAGAAACAGGTGCAGAGCATTGTTGTGGAGACTGCTCGAGTTAAGTGCACTGGATTTTTTGCAGACGCAATTGCTGGATTACTCTTAACGCAACCAATGTACACATGTTAATTTATTTTATTTGCAACTCACATAATAGTCAGACCCATACCAACGGGATGCAAATGCGCTGTCTGTTGTAACGTACATTCAGAACCGAACACTGCGAACCCTCTCCCAACTCCTAAACTGAAAGCCCACGATGTGTTGTGAGCTAATTCTACCGTGTTTAGCGAACCAGCAGTAATGAAGCAGATGGACTCGCGTTGGAACGGTTTTCTGCGCGGAAGCAGAACATATATTTTATTGCAGCAAAACGTGAGATCAACAATATCAATATGACGCCAGTGTTTGCAACCGTGAACAAATGAGTCCACCAAAATAAATTCCAGCACCAGCCACACATACATGGTCATTGGTCAGACTCACCAACACACTCAATCGTTAAGTACGTGTTGCAGAATGTTTAGAACCCAGGTACTCCATATGGGAAGGTGGCAGAAAACCTGCACCACTAATGACTACGCAACACAAGTTTACCTGCGACCGCCCGCCGCATGTTTTTGAGTCGTTGTACTATGCACAAACGGGGTTATTGTAACGTTGTAAGGTTGGGAAAGGAACTGAATCTCGGGATTGCATGAACCACGGCTGTGGGGCCGAAACCGAAATTTCCGGTTCCAGGCGTAATAAATATTTTGGTTTCACCTCAATCATCCAAAATTGCTCGGACTCTGGTTCCACAACCCTGATATAAACGCAGAACTGTAAGCGCAAGGAATAGTAGAATGCCAAGGAGGCGTTAGTTTTGCTCTGGCGCCGTAGCAAGTACATTATAGGTGGGTTAGCAATGATAAATAACCAAGAATGCGTTAGGCCGGGCTGGAACACCAGCTAGGCCGTATCCAGCCTAAAGACCGGAGGTTGTCGACCCCTGAAACCAAACTTGTACAAGTTGTTTGGCTCCTAAAACGCCGAGGTCGCAATTACAGGATGTTGACAATCGACGCATTCTGCGAGTACTTCATGGAGTTCCATCGCAAGTTTATGAATGTTGTTCTGAGGTAGAAAGTGCTTCTTTGTGCTTCAGTATCAGGGCACTTCACCCTGTCCTCAATGTATCTAATGTTGTTAAAGAGTAAACGTTCAAATTTTTGCAGAGCATCGAGAAGAACTGTTACGAAGACGAAGATTTCCCCGACGACAAATGCTTGGCTCTGTGGCTTGCTGCCGCCACCACCTTCCAAGCGGCCGAATGCGTATCGCGTTATCGCGAGAAACCCCTCCTTGCTCCAACGTCTGTCAAAACCACGCAAGCGCTGACAAACGTCGTGCGTTGCTGCCAAGTTTTGACTGCGCGCAACGAAGTGAGTCGATCTATCAACTTTTCGGACGTATTTTGCTAACTTTTTGCATCGCAAAGCACGAAGTGCAGTTTTGAACTACAAATCGTTCGTCTCGATGGCCTGCCGCGGAACCGTATGTTAAAAAATATATATATTCATCAGAATAATATTGTGATTCTACGCTGCAGGCTGTTTTTTTAAGGGAGGTCTTCAAAACGTTCTTCGCCTTTGATTTACACCTCAATTTACAACCGCTAGTTTTAGGCAGGGTTGCGGAGTCGGAGGTTTTTGGGTGGAGTCGGAATCGGATTTATTTTGTCTGACTCCGACTCCGGATGTCCAATCCTAAATTGGGGAATTCCTGTTGAAATGGTACAAATTCTTTTGAAAATTTAGTTGAAACAGAAATTTCTTGCTGTGCACAACGATTTCCATTGAATTTAACAACCAAATTTCATTCCTTTTATGTTAAGGAGTCGGAAATTTTGGAAAGGTCGAAGTCGGACATTTTACCTCCGACTCCGCAACCCTGGTTTTAGGTCTGTTCATATTGCTAACATGAAGGGTGGTTTCCTTGAGAGTCTCATGCATGGCATTGTCGAATGTGGGTGCGAAAAATATTTGAGATTGAGTTAAAACGCTGGATAGTTGGTTGAATGCTTAGCTTGCACTTCTGGCTAAGTTTGTAACCGCGTAAGAAAGTCGTTGTGCATTTATATTCATATATTGACGATATCCATGTAGTTCTGTTTTATCTTCTGTGCCGTACCCTTTGTTCATTGACGCGTCGACAGTGCGTTATCTTGTTCCGTGGTCCGATTTGTCGTTTGGATTGAGAAACCGAGCTTGGTTTCTGCGCGTGTCAGGGGCGTGCCACTACTTTGTGCACCACGGTCGTTATCGCCATATGTTCAAGCGCGTGCGTGTTTGGAAAGTTGAAACAAAAGTATTCCTTAAGCTTCACACCGATTCACTTGTTCGCGCAGAATAACATTTACCGCGAGAATCTTGTCCGTCTGTTGCTGGGAAAGCATTCTGCTCCATTGCTCTGCAAAAACATCTTTGCTGTTTTTGTTCAACTTTTGTTCTCATGCCAATCGCTTCGTGGCAAACTCCCTACTTTCGCGTCTAATAACGACAAACTTCTGCTTCATATGTTTTCTCTGGCGCAGGTAAGCTTCGTTCTTGTATGTTACATCTTTATTTCGAAGGCAAATATCTATTCCAATATTGAGTGTGCTATACCAGTTAGTTCAAGTTTGTAATGTATGTTTTGAAACACGTTAATTTTGACGAATGACTAAATGTGCTGTGAGCCTGTTTCTCAAATTTTCGCTTCTTACAAGCTCCCGCTGGGGTTTATTTACCCCCGTTCTCTCCACTTATAACGTGGCATACGTTGTTGGCGTCTCTTATCCGTATCATTCTGTAAGACTTGAAAATTCACGTCCAAAACATCATTTTAACTGGTGTTATTTTGCAACGTGGTTGTGGCTGGTAAATGTGTGAATAACTGGTATGCGTACCGAAGACGCAATGTTGTCCAGTTTGTATTCGCTCACCGACGTGATAGCGTGAACTAGTGTTTGCCAGAAGGCGGCTGAGTGGTGGATAACGTTTGCACAGCGCGTCGTGCGCAATAAAACGTACAGAGACGAGAGAATAAGCACGTGTGCTGCTTTTGACTTCGCTACTGTTCACTCCCCGCGGAAACTCGGTTGTTAAGGGGAGACGATCCAGCGCTTGGCAATCATGCAGTCGATCTCATTTGCTGCCAACCTGGCTCATCTTAGGCACTCGAGCCATATTTTTGCGGACCTCACAGCTGCTCTCACGTGTTACGTGACTCTTGCAATTACCCAGCGCTTTTTATTCACGCAGATTGTACAGATCATGTTATTCATCGACGAAGCGCAGATTATTGGTGAATCAGCGGAAGCTAATTCGCCTCTGAAAGTTTTGTTTAATCAAGTGAGTTGATCAATTTGATTTTTTCGCGCGATGTTTTAGGCCCGCCATGATAACGTTCGGGCTGAACGTTGAGATTGGTACTCTGTTTCTTTTCTGCTCCTCCGAGCTAACGGACTCTTTTGATTGAAGCCGTTGCTTTCATGAGCAGGGGTGTGATTTAAATTCGTGATTGTGTCATTGGTGTGGTTTGATTAATTATGTTGCCCGCCGATTGACGTCCGACGCGACTGTAGAAAGTCGTGTTTTTCGCAATCTGTGCGCATAGCGCTTGTGTGGTCAACAATTCCAAATCACTGTTTAAGCCAGAAGGTCTGTCACATACCTGTTTCGCTCTTTGCGCTTTCTCCGATTGCACGCAGTCGTGTTGTTATGTTACTTTTGCAGGTGAGATCGCACGCCAGATTGCCAGCCATAAACAAAGTCTCTGAAAATAAACTAGAAGACTGTGTCTTCAATTCGTTCTTGCCGTTTCTAAGGTATGTGTTGGAAAAACACTTCATAAGCGCTTGTGTAGATCAAGTATACACGGGTATCGTTACACAGTATATGCAGCAGTTAGCACAAAACGATCTTATCTGGGACAGCTTGTTTGTAACCCACCTCATCTTGCTCTCATTGGCGCTGCTCACCGAACTACCGACTTGCCACGTCAGTTGTGCTCTCTGAATCATCGATCTCGGTGGGATTTAACCTGCTGAAAGTTGTTTTTTGTAGGGTGCGCTATGTCAAGGGTTAAGCTCTATTGATGGGATATTGACGTCGGCAAAAATAATACAAACGGCCTCAACACTACTTCAGGTGGATGTAACGTTATGTCACCGTGTTAGTAACTCCTTTCTCAGTTTCCTTTTTTTCCGTCTTGTCACTGTTGAACCTTGATCGTGCAGCATCTGAACACACCATGCGCTTTAAAGTGAATTTCTTGTGCCGCCGAAGTTTCTATACCCACTTAACGTTTGAAATGTCGTCGGGAGTTGCTTACTTGTCATCACCCGATGCAGGCACCAAGCACATCTGTCGGTTGTTCGTCCGCAGGTCGTGTGTTTTATTCATGCGTTACGTCACCCAAGCGTCCCCTCCGGCCAAGTTGCTCGAAACGAACGATCACGCACTAATGCTTCAGTACCTGGGTCTTCCCGGCAACCTGCTGGAGTTTTTCGATGTTTCCGGAACTTCCAGTCTGGACCCCGTCGTGCAGAGGTCAGTCGAGTTGAAGTGCCGCAGTGACAAAATGCAGAGAAAAAACAAAATAACACAGTGTCGCAGAAGCAGTTTAAATTTTGCAACAAGGCATTGTACAAATATGCGCTCTGAAGATGTTATTGGGCATTCCATACCTGATGTTCAGTATTTATTTATACTTGTGCGTTTGGTTAATGTGAAACCAGAAGACTACCATTTTCCTGCAAGATTCTATTTGAATACAACAACAACAACAATTTTATTCTTTTTTTACCTCAACGCAAGTACACTTAACAATATAGACACAGTAAGGCCGGGAGGCGGCGAAAAGACACTTCGATCATCCCGTCTGCCACCACCCAAATACATGTTGTCAAAGACCCTAAACGAACGCGCTCAAAGGCCCTGAGCTAACCAGCAGAAGCGAAAGCAAAGAGCAGA
>JGI24159J19872_10001709_pt1 | contig 24860 bp, 20 predicted proteins | sample Ectturendosymbi4_FD_19872 | JGI IMG/M metagenome (IMG submission 19872)
ATTTGTTTATTTTAAATCATAACTTTTGAACCAGAGACGCTAGAAAGTCGATCAAAGGCTCAAAAGACTCGAACTCGAGCCTAGTTTCCAATGAAAACTTCATTGAAACACTTTGGCTTAGCGGTTGGGCCCTAGTCCAGGCAACATGAGCCAAAATTACCCTAAAACTACTTCACTTATGACGTCAGTCACAAAAAATCCACACCCCCCAACCAAAAAATTTTTTTTCGGGTGCAATCTACTAGACTGGCCGATCTGTTTGAGCCCTTGTGCAGCTCTCTAGCGCAATCGGCGGAGGAGCTCGGGCGTTGGTAAAGCAACCGAAAACTGTTGTTTTTTAGGCCGAAATCGAAGTACGAATATATCGTAGGCCGGCTCTCAAAGTGTTAATATGTAAATCATTTGCAAGGAAAAAGCATCATTAGTGTTGCTCTCAAAACATCTCTAGAAATAAGATTGGAAATCTGTATGTATAAAACGTCACTTCTGCATTGACCTGATGACTATATTGGTTTCACACCAAGCTGTCCCCCCACATTTTACAACAAAATTGCGCCCATGGTTGTACGGTTCTTCATCGCAGTGAAGTGATGGTTTTAATGCGTCGCACATTGTTTTTTTACTTATGACATCTGAGCATAGGCACAGATGTCTACACAAGGAGTAAGCCCACTTATACGCAACACATGTTTGCTGTTTGTGCATTTTTTGATTAGAGTTAGACTTCTACAAGTCCTAGAAATTGCTATGGACTGCAGTAGGCACAACAGATTGAACCATCCTTTTAGGGAAAATTTGAACTTTAATCAAACACAGCTGGTTGAAATGGTCATGTGACAAGTACAATACGTAAAGAAACAAGGGACCAGTTTAGGCTTATCCTACAGTTCACACAGTGCAAGCAAGAAGCTGCTGACAGCTTGCCAGCACTGAAAGCATACCATTACTTGTCTATCAGCCTGACCCATGTACAGATGTCACAGTCAACTGAGACAGTCATGCTGTCCAAACTTGTCAGTTGACCGGTTCAGCCAACCATGTTCAGCTGGTGGCAAAATAGCTCCAGGGGTGTATATTTTGCTCCATAAAATAATTGTTAACTTATGAAATTATTTTCTTTGTTTATGTGGCTTGAAGAAAAAATGCACTGTAATGTCTTTCAGCTGTAGTTTGAAAGTGTTTGGCTGAAGGTATAATTGCTCAAGGAGTGTTTATTTTGCCTCATGAAGCAAAATACATACTGCTTGAATAGTGCAAAAATATCAGCATCGGATGTTGGCAATGAAGAATGAAAAACGTCGCTATTGGCCCAAAAAAAACTTATCAGTCAAGCTCTGCCCATAGGCACAAGAAGCAAGACATAAAGCAATGCAAGAACTACCAAAGTACTTTTCTCCTTAGCCTTCCCGGAAACGTGAAAAGTATCCTAGTGCCTTGAAAAAATATTGCCATGGAACATTTGAACCAAAGTTGCCAGATACCCCAGTGCAGTTTTCATCTTGACATAGCACTACAGACCAAATTTTCACTCTGCAGCAAATTTTTGTGAATCTTAAGGGGATGCTGAAGATATCTATGTATGTTTTGTTCACCTGGGGAAAAAAATTGCAACCGGTTCCCTTGAGAAACTATGGCAACTGTTTTGGGAGTATGGTGTTGATGGCTACCTGTTGCTGTCAAGTCACTTTTAAACCTGCTCAGAAGGTTGTGTCTATGTCAGCAGAGTTAAATCACAATCGCTCACCCAAGGCGCTGGACTTTAACAATGGTGTGTGCTGTTACCACTCCTCTTCATAGTGTGTATGAATTAGACTCCTGCATGGGGCGGGTTAACCTGTGCATGTTGCGGATATCTGCATTTGCAGGGCAGGTGCGGGAATCCGTAGAGTTATGCGTGCGGGGTGACCACAGGTTGAACTTGCTGCGGGGCAGGAGCAGGCTGTACCTGGTGTTGGTGCGGGATAAGAAATTCTTTGTGTGGGTAAGTGAATCTTCAATCCAAAAAATAATCAGCTCAAAAATCACAAAACACATGAAAATAATCCGCTCAAAAATCGCAAAACATTTGGATGTACTAAAGTTGTTTGCCAGCATTACGCTTAGGCCAGTAGGCTTACAGCAGTAATAATTACATTATGATGTAACAGCCCATTGTTTCAAAACATTATTTCAGACCCTTGCATTAGTTAAGTGACCATTTCCGTTTTCCAATGCAACCTCTGTCGTACTTGGTTAAGGAATAATTCAGTCTAGCAGCCCTTCTAACTGGATGAGACAGTGCTTAATGCACAGCTGGTCACAACTTGACTGAAACGTGGTTTTTATCACATCAAATCTGATGACTGCAGAAGATCAGAAGTGTGGAAAAGTTTTGTTTGTCAAAGGAAAGAATGAACAGCTTAATTTTTCTGCTTGTTAGACTTGTTTTTAGGCATTATGAGTTTTTTTGTGGTTTTCGGACACAGTTTTTAGTAGTTTTCATACAAGTGCGGGTTTGGAATAGAAAAAGCGTGGGGTGGGCTGGGTTGGGAGGGCCTTTTAGGTTGGGTGCAGGTTAGAAGGGTTCAGGGTGAGAGCAGGCTAGATTTCTCAAACTCATGCGGGGTGGGCTTAAACTTTGCAGGGCGGGAGCGGACAATAAATTTCGACCTGTGCAAGACCCTAGTATGAATTAGATTGACATTTACAGTGAGTGACAAGAACGTCACAGTTGGAAACTGCATGATCAACTGTTTGATTTTTGCCGATGATTTGATGCTGCTTGCATCCCATGAACAGGGCCTTCAGCATGCATTTAATCTGTTTGCAGTTGTGTGTGATCAAGTTGGAATGAAAACCAGCACTAAAAAAGACCTATTATGTTTTTCAAGAAACCCAGGCCAGTGTGTGTGTGCCAAAAGTAAGCACTATCCCAAGCAGTCATGCACTGCAGCAGGTCAAGAAGTTCGAGTACCTTGTGGCTGGATTTCTTTTTTTCGGTCATTTTTCCAGTTTTTTCAGTCATAGACTGAATTTTTTTTAAATAACCAAAAAAATAAGTCAATTCAGTCATATGACTGAAAATATAGACTAGTGAATACTGTCACAGCGAGTTTTAATACTATGATGGGACAAATGACTGAAATGTCACAGGGAAAAAAACAGCCAAGGACAATGTGATGAGATTACATCACGACTTTCCACAGTCAGAATCACCNCAGAATTATGAAACCACAGTAGGGCAGGCAGATTCTTCAAAAGTTCCGCTCTTCACTTGTGGTCAATGAAACATATTTCAGCCCCATTGCAAAATTTNAACTCTTAATATGCCCCTCCAGATTCACAAGAGAGCATAGTCTAGTGAAAACATCAAAAGTATGGGAGAATTGCTCTTTGCTTTAGTTTCAATACTTTTAACTCAAACATAGAGTTTAACCAACAGTAAATAATTGTGCTGTAATGATTTTACATTTCCCAGTTGTGTGAAAAGGCAGAAACTCTGAACCATGAAAGACTTCAGAATTTTCAGCAATCTTGGTCAATTGGAATTCTCTAGTGTGCAAAACCATAATCCTGTTGGAAACTAATTAACTAATTTGGCATCCCAGTTGGTGATATAGTGTCTTTCTGCTTGTGGATACATTGGTTATTCCAGTATCTAACATGTGTATTGCATTCCATGGTCATTGTTCATACCAATTCTCCAAAATTAGTTATTTCAATTGAATATTTAAATAAAGTTAATGGTACTCATGATAATCATGGCCGCCTCTATGTTGTTTGAAACTAAATGGACCATAAATGAGAGTTTGTGGGTTCTGTGAACTTATCATTGATGATCCTACTACACCCTTGTGAATGAGATGGGCATAATATCCACTTTCAGTTCCAGTATCACGATCCATTCTCAAATGTACTGGCAACACACCAAACTGTTGTAAAAACTGAAAGTATAATTTTCCAGTAATATAAGGGTGCCAACGTCCTCATGATCATAACGACAAACCTCACATGCAACTTCAGTTTTACTTTTTTCACTTTCAATTTCGTTTTCTGAATTTAATTTTCACTTTAATCTACAAGTTTTGAAAAAATTTGAAGCTGACAATGGGCCACTGCAGAATTCACCGTTACTATGTGTTAGTTTTTTGTAAGATTATGCTTTTTCCGTCTGCATGGCTTGTTTGTAAATGACCTGTTTCGTTTACAGAGCAACGCCTCGTCTTAACAGTAATGTAATGCTAGCTTGTTTAGTTTGACGCTGTTCTTCAACTTTAAATAGTCTATGTGACAGTGAATGAAACAAGGACGATAGAAACACGATACACTCAGCTGTATATCAGAGTTTTGCACGTTCGAAGCGAAGCGGTGTAACTCGTGATGTATCTGTAATTGTTCAACAAATCATCGTGCTTCACTGACATTGGCCATTTCATTTGCTTTTTTCAGGTTGACACAGATTACGCTGACTATCGTGTTGCCCATCAAAGACGAAAAAGTTTCTCTTTTTTGCAATATCCCTTTCTCCTCAACACCGTCAACAAAACGACATACATCTTTTTTGACAATCGCGTCCGCATGTACAGGTGGTACTTAGTTAATAGTACATAGTTATTCTCGAAACTCTAGACTAGGCGAAAATTTCTGTTTTGGCTACTTCACAAGCGTAATTGGCTGATGCATTGCAATGGACAGAGAAATTGCCATGAAAGTGTAGTTATGTGGTCAACAGAATTTTAAATGTTTTTTCAAAATTTACATCGAAATAAAGTTAAGTGTTTAGTCAGTTTGAATGTGGTAATTGCTCCCCCAGCAATTAAATGCCCAGCTGCATATCGACAAACTTTAGCTTAAAAGTTTACAAAGGGTGGGGACCCAGACGATCGAAAATTTTCTAGTTATATCTTACGCCTTAAACGAACCACGAATTTGATTGCCGTCATACACATTTTATGTCTGAAATAATTGGAGGTAAAGCATAAGCGTCTGTAGCTTCAAAGATTGATGTTGACTGCATCACAATATCGTGCTTTTTGTATTTTTGCTTTAGTGAGCGCAGACGAACAATTGTGTCAAGTTGGATGCAAGGTTCATTAATCAACCCATACTTGAAACTTCGTGTTCGTAGAAGCCACATCATTGATGACACCTTGATTCAGGTGCTTCACTGCAAACCCGAGTTTACTTGGTTTATGCGTTCAAAGTATCGATAGACAAGCTTGCATTCAGCAGTGTGTAACCGTATCGTATACTACGTAGCGTTTTCGCTTGTCAGTTCAGATGCAATATTACTAATATTNGTTTAATTGGATGGATGTGATATTTTAAGGCATTTCTTGTCATTGTGGACCTACGCAACAGGTCTTCGACTTTGCGACAAGATTTTATCTTAAGTTTAACGTTGCAAACTGAAATTAAATATTATTAAAGGTGTTTTTCGGCTAGCTGTCTTTGAAACTGTCACTCTGATGCTGTTATGCCTAATCCTGTACTTTGCATAATGACCGTAGCAGTTCAGATATCTGCTCACACAGAATTATGATTGTTCAGCTTGAGGTAGCTTCTGAAAACAGCAGCGACTTAAAGAAACAAGTATTTGTGGAATTCGACGGTGAAGAAGGTGTTGATGAAGGAGGTGTTTCCAAGGAATTTTTTCAGCTCGTTATAGAGCAGATATTTAATCCAGAAAATGGTACGTCAGTCGATGGGCTTACTGCAGTCATTTTTACTGCTATTCACCAAGCTCTCCTTTTAAAAAGCACAGTTTATTTGGATTTATTTGATATTATAATGTAATGATTTATTGGTTGCAGTTCGTAAGAAAGTTGCGTTTGAGAGCAATTGTTGCTTGACTATCATATACGTGCATATGTCCTGCTTTAATGTGAACGTTTGTGCAATTGAGAATCATTTCAGTTGGTTACAGAAGGTAGAATGTTGGTCAATAGCACCGTTTACTTGCTTTCTTGCTCAGCACTCGAAATTTATCGCTTAGTTCGTCTATTTTACCAGGTATGTTCATTCTATTTTACCAGGTATGTTCATCTATGATCAAGAAACTGGTCTTTTTCTTTTCAATCGACATTCCTTTGAAAGCTTAATGCAGTATAAGCTCATTGGCATTGTCCTTGGCTTGGCCATCTACAACAACTGCATTCTCGATATTCATCTACCATCTTTTGTATACAAGAAGTTATTAGGACGTCGAGCCACCCTTTACGACATGAAAGATTGCTATCCGGTGTGTCTTAGTTTTTTAGTAGGTGGTGTTGGTGCCGACCATAACTCAACACGATTATATAAAAAAAGTTTATGGAAAAAGTTGCATTTACAAAAATTTTATATTTAAATCATGCTATCACAATTTTTGTTATCGAACAATTTCATATCTAGAAAGCCTTAATCTATATTTGTTAACCTTTATGGCCGATTTGAAATACAAAATGTTAACAATCTCAACATGTGCCATTACAGTTTTTGTTCTACGAACAATTTCATGATTTTGCAGGATTTTGCACTTTCTTTGCTAAAGAATTTATCTTGCACCAATCAAGATATTTCAGAATGGTGATGGTAGCTAGATTTGTCTATTTTACTGCCAGCTTGTAATTTTCGAATCAAATTAGTGAGGTCATTCTCACGGTGACAGCAATACAGTGTTCACCCTGCAGTAGTCAGCAAGTTGCAAGGTTGGCAGTCATTGTTGGGTTAAAGTCTTTTACAGTTACCTCTAGCGTGCGAAGCGCAGCCGTTGATCAGTATTAGCTTGATTTCCATTTTTCTGTATTTTCAGCAATTGTTGCGCTGCACTTCGTATTCCACAGAAATTGTTATCATTCGAGATATGTATATCTGAGTAGCTAAACTCCAGGCATATAAAATGAAAAAGACTTGATGTTTAGTGGAATAAGATTTATTCATAAAAAATAGATTAAGGAATTCAAATATATGTGAATTGTATAAATGATTTTACATGTTTTCGATACTGTATTCACAAAAATTCTAATTAACTANTGGAAACTTCACACAAATGCTTACGCGAACTTTNTCGACTACTCTTCCTATACTGGTGGTCGTTCAGATCCTTTGCGCCTACAGTCTTGCGCAGATGACCTATGGACAATGTGTCTTTTCCAAATCTGTACTGCAGTCGGTGCGTTTTTACAGAATTATCTTAAAAATGCACGTTGTACAGTCTTCTTCGACTCTGGTCGAACATACTTTAACACACAAAACGCTTTTTCTGTTTAAGTAAATGCCATTTCTATATCTGAAAAGATGTCATTTAGAGCATAAAATTTTGCGTTATGTCTACACATGCTGTTAAAAATTGAGATCACTTGAAAAATATCGATAAGTTAATAGATTGCGCAATGATATAAATTTTTTGGAATATCCCCTGAATATTCAGCTCTATAGTGCACGCTGTAGGAAGTAGTCTATTGTGAATTTTTTACTCCGTCAAAACATGTAGCTTCCGGCAAATGCTTGTGTATTTCCACTAATATAGAATTTGCTTTGAAGTTTAGGCAGCTTCAAGTACGATGGCTCTTCAGGTCGTTGCATCTGAAGAGCATTGTTGTATTTTCCCCTGACTCTTGCTAATCAGCAAGTACAGCTATTGGTTAGCCCTAGCTTAGTCGAACGGCATGCACGACGGCATGGTGTTAGCGAGATACTATTCAAGTGCGCACAGTTTTGTCAATTCAACAACTCCATTGTGTGCGTGCCACCCTGCTTGGTAGATGACATCTTCGGGTTCCGTTACTGTTGAACATTTAGAACCCTATTTATGAACACCAAGATTTTCTTATTTTAAAAGACTGTAGCAATATGACCAGAAACCCTGGTTGCACATTTCAGTGATGACGTGACTTGAGCCACGGTAAGAAACGATGTTGTGAACACTCGGCTAAAGTCACGTTTTTTACCTAATGACTCAACTCGGGTCACAGTATATGACTCGTGTCGCAGAGTGATTTTTACAAAATCTCGAAACGTCTTATTGACAAAGGCAGATAGTTTACACAAAGGAAATTGGCTTTTTTGGTTCAACATTGGCGTAAATTTTCTGTTGTAACTGTGTCTCCGAGTGGTGTTATGCTGGTTTTTCAGGATCAGGGGTTTTACCTGATGCTGAGGTAGAGCTAAGACTTTGCTTTTCACTGAGGGACCAGCAGCGCACAATACATTGTACACAGTATCGTGGTTAATTATAGTATTTACATACCGCGAACGTGTCAGTCGGCCTCATGTTTTTGCTTTTGAGTCTTTTTTGGGGTAAGTGACAAAATAAAGGGCAAGGAGGTATATTTGTTGCAGCAGGGTATGGTTGGACTTGTGGAATTGACTGAGAGTGAAGGAGAGAAGTGAAATAAAAGCTGAAAAAACATAAGGAAAATGTTCAATTTTATTTGATTCGAGTTTGCAAATCAATGACTCGACACTTTTTGTGAATCGACTCTGACTCGAAGGGCTTGTGACTCGACTCATGACTCGACAAATATAACTCAGTCACATCACTGGCACATTTCCACTCTTGAGTTGCTTGTGTAGTACTTACTTTCCAGCTGTCCGGCGCATCTAACTGCTTTGACTCTGGAGCATTTGCATCGTAGTTTACTTCGTTGTAGAGCAGATGGTAAATGATGGTACGTGTGGTAAACTTTATGGTAAATTTAAAGCGAAAGATCGCAAATGCTATATTTATAGCGATTTGCTTCACATTCTTGATTACTCGGTGCCAAAATGAAATACATTTCAATTCCGTTAGACGTGTTGAAGAATTCAGTTGAACTGCACTCCTTCGAAGAATTTTAGCTCGAGTGGACCGGATGCCATTGTCGCATTTAGCCTTCAAAATGTGTTTGCATTTCTGTTTCCTCCAAAACATTTGACCAATGAGAGCTTTTTCAGACACATATCCCGGCAGTTCATCGTTTTGCTGGATCTCTTGTTGAAGTCGCGTCAAGCTGTTTGGAGATGTAAAAACAATCTGTGTCTGTGTGCCTGCAGGTGATCTATAAAAGTTTAATCTATCTTCTGGAACATGACGGGGACGTGGAGGAAGATATTATGATCACATTCAAAGTTCAGTATAAAGATGTTTACAGTGAAATGCAGAGTCATGAGCTCAAAGATGATGGAGAAAACATTCCCGTGACTAACCATAATCGGCAGGTATCTACAAGCGAGGCTTACGTATCTGCTACTAATTACGGTGCCGCACTATTCTGGGGTTGTTGACAGAGTCGAAATTTTTAGATGATTGTCTATTTGGTGCCGCTGCACCGGTTTCAAACAACAGTCTGTGGGAATACGTCGACCGGTGCTCCAGTGATGAAAACCTCCTGTCACTTATTCGAGTTGCGATTAAGTAGAGAAACGAAGGTGCATCAAACTTCCCGATATATAGGCATAAGCACCTAAGTAATGACCACGATATTGTTGAAGTTGGTTCTTTAGTTAGGATCGAATGAAAGACCAAAGCATTCGGGACTGTGTGCTACTTACGAAACTGCAGTCTACAACACCTTGGTGATTCAGCAGCACAAGCTGTGTGTTCATGTGTTGAAAGCAAAACTCGCTTGGTTTCACTTTTGTTTGAATAAATAAATACGTGCATAGACCAAAAAGATGGGGTTATTTCCTCCTGGTGTCACAGCGGCTTCCCCCATCTGATTAGTAGATACACATGACAAAAAACAAATATTTATTGATGGAGAGCCTGTAAGTAGAACTGGTACGGACAGTCGACTGTATTTGCGATAGATAACCAGAACTTTTCATGATTGGTGCCCCGTATTGTCTTGGTCTTAAAATTTTGACCAACATTAAGATAGCGTTGAAAGCAGTTCGTTTGCTGGAAACTGTTTGCAGCCAGTTTGCATATGTTGGTTTTTCTAGGAATACGTGGATCTGTACGTTGATTGGTTGCTGAACAGTTCGATCGCAGAGCAGTTCAATGCATTTCGCACTGGATTCGATCTTGTTGTAAACGAATCACCGCTCACGTATTTGCTGCATCCACACGAACTGGAGCTGGTAATCCGCGGCAGTGAGGTATGCTACCCCTGTTATCAGTTCGTCATTAAGTGCTTTATTCGTTTTCTATTGGTCAGCCAAAGTTTTAGCTATTTCAAGAGTTGGCTCGTTTACGTTTAACCACAATGACGGTTAGTGACCAACCGCGGCTCTTTCGTGTGTCTAGGCCAGTGATTCTTAACCTGGGGTAAATTTACCCCCAGGGGTAAATGTCATCCTTCTAGGGGGTAAATTTAATGAATCGTAAATTATAGCAAACGTAGATTTTTATAAATTTTTACAGAATGTAATATACTGGATTATTAGGCTAGTTAGTTACAAGCCGAAACAAAATTATATTCGACAGTGATTTGTTCTTAGATTGATGAGAGGCTTAATGCCAGTCGTCATAGAACATTGTTACGAAGTAGGTTTATGGATATATCACATAAACTTGAGATGTTGAACCTTTTCTTATGATTCAGAGTCATGCTTAGTTATAAGTTTTCACTTTTTAGTTCATCCTTACACATGCAGGCTACTAGATTCATTTGAGCGTCTCATGTGCGCAATACTGTTTCTGTTCACGTCTTCATATGGAGTTTGTAAATAAAAAGAGATTGTAGCTCTTTCAGAATTAAAAAATCCTGTATTGTGCAATAAATTTCACTGTTTACACAATGGTCAGACCAGGCCCGTAACCAGGGGGCGCAGGGGGGGCGAATCCCCCCTACTAAATTTTTCGCCCCCCCTGGAAAATGTATTGAGCATAATTGAAAACTATTGGACATAGTTCAAAAAATTTGGGCCCCTCTCAGAAAACTCTTCGCCACCCCTAGTGTCCTAAACTGGTTACGGGCCTTGGTCAGACTCCAGCGCCATTTTTCTCTTTTAACAGCATGCTATAGACTAGAGATGTCAACCGCGCGGTGCGGTTTTGGAAAATTTTGCCGCGTACCAGCCGTGCCGCGTGACTTTTACATGTGTCAAGCCGCGCCAGCGCCGCGTGGACGTTCATGTAATGGTGAATCTTTGCAAAACGAAGAGACTTAGAGGAAGTTATTGTCTTAGATAACAACAGTTTTTGTATTGTTTATCCTACTGCTTTTACCTGCGTTTTCCCGATGCCTCTCGGCGAAGATTCGTAGGTAGAATATGGCTGTTAGTTTTCCTGCAGGTGGCGTGTTGCAGCCACAGCTCTGATGCACTGACATGCCAATTGCTAATCCAGAACTCTGGACAGCTAACTGGTAGGCATCTAACTGGGAAAATGCTTTCAGGGCTGCAAGTTTAAATGTTTGTTAATTGCCCATTCTTCTGTATGATGTGAACATTGTATTACTGTAGTATACTATATAATGCTGCTTTGACTGTATGGCAAAACTGCTCTGAATGTATGTCATACCTCCATAATGACAATTAATGCAAAATTCAGGGTGAATGACGTTTAAATTTTAAACACACCGTGACCTTGCCATGCTGACTAGATATGCAATAGTTGGTAAAATATAATATAGTGCATCACATAACCAATGCTCAAATTCCAACAGGTAGGGAACATATTTAAAGTTTATAAAACTGTATAACTTTGACACAATGCAAGCAGGGGATGTATGTTAGTGGAAACAGTGCTTTAAAGGGATTTGTGTTTGTGTGTCAGTTGATGCAACTGCAAAAACAAATATCTTATTTTGATAAATTGTGATAGAAACTGAAAAAGCTTGCTATGACTTCGCACACAGTAGCAAAGAGTAGCGTGACAATTTAAAAGAATTAAAAACAATTTGTAGCTTTACAGGTAGTGTATGTTTTTCTACATGAGGCAAATGATGTAGGCCTATATATATGGTGCCTCGTGCCGGGGCTAGCAAAAATGACAAGTTCGAAACAGTCCAATGGACGAGTTTTGTCATGTCTTTAGTCCTGGTATAGTTGAAGACCGTTGGTTGATGTGGCCACATGACAAATAGGATATGCAAAGAGACAACCGGTTAGGCTTTAGGAATACAGTATAAGGATTTAGAGGTTCACGTCAGGTTTTAGGGATAGGGTTTATGGAAGGTTTAGCCTACATGTCATGCAACACAGACAAGAAGGTGCTGACAATTTACCAGGACTAAAGACATGGACAAAACTCGTCCATTGGACTCTGACGTCACAGTCAACTGAGCAGGTCACATGTTTCGAACTTGTCATGAAACGTGACCACTTCAACTGATCAAGTTCGGCTAAAGGCACAATAGCTCCAGCAGTGCTGTTAATGAGGGAAAATACACACTGCCAAATTTATTGGCAAATCTTACACCCAGAGAAAAATGTTGTGAGAAGCACAGTGCTTCAGGTGAGGGGGCGCAAATCGCCATTGCTGTTAGGGGGTGAAACTTTGGGATTGCGGTGCAGCGTGGACGCGGACAGAGTAATGTACAACCAATGCGGATGCGGTGCGGACAGCGGGCAGAAGCTGTTGATGCGGTGCGGACAGCGGGCACAAATTTTCTGTCCGCGCCATCTCGACTATAGACTGGACAGTGGAAATCCGTTTTTGGTCTTTTTAGCGACTGAGTTATTCATGAGTTATCAAATGCAGGTTCAACATTCTCAGTTATTATATCGAAGATGTTGACTTATCTAGAATCATACGTGGACTTCGGGTCGACCTCATAACAGATGATGTTCAAAAACCTCAGTGTATATTTTTCTCCAAAGTGCCTGTTAATGGTGCAATGAAGGCGTCAATTTTATAAGCTTGCTTCACTCCATCCCACACACGTACATGACAACCATAAGTGTTATGTCTTGTTATATTGTAGATCACGTAGCAGATGAAATTCGAAGTAATGAGGCAAGAGTCACACTTCATCTAGATGAGTCAACCAGTGATGCCGTAACAACGGCAGGGCAAGAGGCAGTAAAAAAGTTGAGGGCAAAGGAAACTTATAAAAAACAAACAAATCGTTACCAATATGTTTGTTTCTGTTCAAAACAAATATTGACCTCTCAAATAATAGCAGAAATTATAGAAACCATTCTGAATTTTCTTGCTGCGAAAATAGCTGCAATAAGTATGTTTCAAATCGATCTTGATAAAACATGAAATTATCCACGATACTGTTTTGAAAAAAGCACCTTCACCCCGTTGTTCGGCGTCCCTGACGTGTCGAAGGTCACATTATGCGTTGTTACGTCATCATGTTTTATTTCCTGTATATCAGTACAACTGCCGAAGCGTCACCCTCTCACTACAAACGATAATAGTGCGAGACAATAAAATCACCTCGAACAATGGAAGAAACTATTGCGTTTTTTTTTTCGATGTTCATCGACGTTTTAGCTTCCAACAAGTTTGACCTTCGTATGTAGCCGAAGAAAGGGTATCTAGTTCATTTTCCTTTGCGGCTTGCACTCGAAAAATAAGCAAGCCAACACCTGCCGTGAATNCGGCCCCGGTTTTTGTCGCCGTGGAAAAAAACAACAATTATTTTTGCCATGGTAGCTAATAAGCCTATGGAAGACGAACTCCCGGAATAGATAAAACTGATACAGTGTAAGAAATTTGTGAAACTTGGTGCGATTACCTTGTTTCTCGTCGCCCTTTCGTTTGCCTGTACTACTGCATGTAGTGCTGTATACTTCGTTATTGCTGCATCTTTTGAACTAACTGTATGTCGTGAGTGGACAAATGCAGAGCTTAGGATGCTTGTTTCTCGTTGTAACGCGCGTCCTAGCTTTTATTTTGGGTGTGGGTGCATCTCGGGTCTTCGGAAAATGTTATGCGATGAGTGGTTACGCTTGTGAGAAATATCACCTGAAGCACCTGACAATTCGTCAGGGCAAGGATTTTTGTTTCACCAGATAGCACTCTGGCAGTATATCAAACAAGCGACGTTCTGTCAGTGCTCTGTAATTGGACTATGACTTACTACTACGGAGTTTGACCCTCGCTTATTGAACAGTTCGACACCAAACTGAAATGCCGTGCGTATCGAAAGTTAAAAAAGGAGTGCACTGTTGGACAATAATATTCAATTTTAGGAAGTTAAAGAATGCACTGTTCGGACGCTACCCTTGTCAAACACTTTCAGTCGCGCTTTGTAATATCGAGATACATGAAACGAAGACGCATTTTTATTGAATCGATGTCTAACTCAAGGAAAATGTTTGAGTTTTACTTGCAACTTTTCCTGCGTCTGACCGTTTCAATCTGCAATGTTCAGGATTACGACTTCGACGAACTGGAGAGATCGACCGAGTACAGTGGTGGTTTCAGTCGACAGTCCCAAACAATCAAAGACTTTTGGGCGGTGGTTCATGAGTTGAATTCCCAGGAAAAGAGGACTTTGCTGCAGTTCACGACTGGAAGTGATCGCGCACCTGTTGGTGGTTTATCCAAACTTAAAATGGTGAGTACTGTGCAAGGTGTGTTCGTGTAGACGCATTTCAGACCCTTAAGGGTATGCTTCAATACAGACCCATGGCTAGTTTTTATGGTTGGGTAAAAAATACATTTTTAAGGGGGCAATAATTTTGTTTTCATTATATGTTTAATTAAAAATATTCTGGGCACAACAAAATTTGGGGGGAAGCGTTGCCCTCGAATGCAGTCCTATCGCCACAGGGGGCTTTGGTGGGTTTAGCCCCCCAAATTGAAATATAAAACACTAGAAGTTAGTGGAATTCTTGTCAAATTTGAATGTCAAGCCCCCCTGCACGAACGTAAATCCCCTCCGCACAAACGTATAGCCCCTTATTGACGACTTTCTGGCGGCGGTTCTCCTCGAATGCCCCGCCGTGGTTACGCGCCTGCTTCATTATCCGGACAACTTTAAGCATAGTGTAGCAATTAACTGAAAAGTTCAGGCATTTCATGGACACGTTTTACTTGGCGTTGTTTGGTGTAATGCCGAACCAATTTTCTCGGTGCAAATCGTCACAAAGGGACCTTGCTCGGATGCCAGCTTTCGTAAACTGCATATGAAGAAATAGGAAGCGCAAGAACCAGTCATAAAATCACTGCAATTCAGTGCGCCGAATAAACGACTGAAAAATAACCGTTAGATGCTGGCGGTTGCCTGTATCCACAAATAATTATTGAACATAGTTTATTGTAGTTTTTTACATTTCAAACTGAAGTTATTAGGTGTGTTTTATACCCTAAGTTATGGGTGACAGTATTTTTTTGCGAAGTGTATCATTCTATCGATATCTTGAATTACAAGGCCTTTCCAATACAAATACCATGAAAAGACTTACAACGACTTCAAAAATACGCTCACCTTATGTTGGTAACTTCCACCCGACATATGTTCATCGTCGCGCATCAAAAGATTTCAATTCCTGCAACCAATGCCTAGAATTCAGTATCGAAGTTGCATTCCAGTACCAGTTGCGTTCAGAGTGAGAATCCTTTGTATCTACTTGTATCGACCGTTTATTATCGTATTCTTCACACAGCGTGGTGTTGACAATGTGTAGTCANAAATTTATTTTGCGTACGCGTGAACCGTGNAATTGCATCGCTCGGAAGTTCGCTTTGTTGTTAAAGCAACGTAGTCGGGANTTGGTAGTGAACTCAACTGAACCCAGACTACAAACTGTCACAAATATAACCCACCGTGTTTTTACAAGTATTGTGCACCGTCGCACTTTGCTGATGGTGACACAAAATGGTGTTATGCAGCTGCTGGGTTTCCCTCCAGAATCTATGTCATTTCTGGAACTTTAAGGCTTAATGTTTGAAAAGTGCTTTAACAAGCTTTGAATGTGTTAATATCAAGGTGACCCGTTGTTAACAAAGTTACTATTGAAGAAGTTAAAAAATTGAAGATAAAAGTAAAATAAAAATGAAAAGAAATTAAAACTGAAAGTAAAATTCAAAATAGATTCAAAATGAAACTTGGAAGTCGCGCTTGGGGTTTGAGGCTCAGGTGCAGAATATTACGCTGTACGTGCGGTGACCTTTGTGGAAATTAGGCATTGATGCTGAAACGCAGCTAGTATTTTCTTTGTTCTATAGTTTATTAACTATTTTAAATATTTGTACCAAAGAACAACCGATGTTTTTTCTCAACTGCTTACATTCATGCGGCACCAAGTGACTGAAAGCGTTGCTATATTGCAGATAAGGGGGACAAACCACTGCTACCAGATTGCAGCAAATTAATTACAGAAAAATCATTTGAAAATATTAGGAAAAAGTACATGTGTCAAAAGTTGGAAACAACTGGTGTTGCAGACTGTATATAATTTTTATGGGGAAAAAATACGCCAACTGTCTTGTTACAATTAAACACAATATCATGTTCAGCAGCGTAATCGCAGCAAATATTCAGAAGGGTTTGAAGACCACTGATACTGGAACCTGATGTCATCAGCGGACAGTAGGTGATTCACAAATGTATTTCCCGCAGTGCATCCTGCCCTGGCTGTGCCCAGCTGAACTGAAAGCTCATCAAGATAAACAGCGATTAGATGTGGCCTCTAAATTCCTGGTCTTACCCCATTGTTCACACTTCACAGTGAAGGGGTCTGCTAGGAAAGTGCTCCACTTCACTTGCATGGTGTGATTCCTACACCAAATCACCAGCATTCATACTATGCACATAGGTAAATTGTGCTTAATTAGTTTTGTGAACGGCACGTTGTGGTTAGGTCTGTCGAACGCATCGGACGCATTTAAAAACGCGGAAAAACTACAAGATGGTCTTGATAAGACTGAAATAGTTCTCTTGGGCAGAAGGGCAGATTTGACGGTGATACCGTACAATTTTTCATTTTTTTCATCGTCCAGTGCTAAATGTCCATAATTCACAAGAACATAATATAGCCCTGGGGTATGATCATTATAAAATGCCTGGCCTGCTACTTGAACCTCGATCAAAGAAATCTTTTTTCACTCTTGAAATGTCACATAAACGTGGACATCTTCTGGTCGGTATTTGTTGGAAGCACTGAGCCAGGTTTTTCACTCTGCTACGTTTTTTTGTTTCGCATGTTTCCGAACCTTGCTTCGCAACAACCCAAACATTGCGGAGCATAATACTAGAAAACTGTCTGTTCATGCTGAAGCGAACAACCGAATGCTGCGTAAGTTCACTGCGATGTCACAACATCCTATTGGTATGGAGATGCGCCATGCGTCCAGTGAGGCTGCCTCATAAAAGCCCCTATTGGGATTCTGCACTATTAAACAGGAGCTACCAAAATTGCAGCTGCTTATTGCTTGCTTCTGCGAAACTAACAACTGTCCCCACTCCCCAGAAATGGAAATGCTATAAATCAAAATTGGACAAGCTTTCAGATGCTGAAAATTGGCATATTCTACCCCTCGAGGATATCTTTCCAACTGCAGTAATTCTTAAAAAAATTCTTAAATAAAGATTGTGGACAACAATAGGCCGCCATAAACAATGCTCATGTGTAAACAGTTGATGTTATGGCCAATTATGAGCTGAAAACATCGTTAAGCACAGACAAGAATTTCTGGATTTTATTTGTTGAACGGTAAGTAGTAGAAAACAAGTATAAGTTGGCAATGTTCAAGCTGACGATGAAACCAGTTGTTTTTCGAAACGTCCAAAATGATTTCATTTGAATCTTGTTTGACGCGTTGTTTGTTATACGATGCAAGGTTTCCAAATTCACCTGCTGGGTGATTCCGTTCGTTATTCAATTTTTACATTTTTCAGATTATAGCGAAGAACGGACCGGATTCAGAAAGGCTTCCATCGGCGCATACGTGCTTTAATGTCATCCTGTTGCCCGACTACGCGAATAGAGCAAAACTAAAAGAACGGTTGCTGAAAGCCATCAAATATTCAAAAGGATTTGGAATGCTTTAAAAAGTGACGCACAAAAATCCATTGGTGGAATTTTGCATATTTGATGGCATCGGACGCAGTGATGCTGTTTTCCGCAACCGGAGTTTTTTGAAATTTCTTTGCTTTCTGTTAGTTTTGCCTTTGTAAGTCGACGTTATGACCGGATCATCTCAACTTATTTTCGGCGAATGTATCATCGCACTTTATGGACTGAGGAGAGACATAGAGATATGTGGCTTATGTTTGAGTTTCGAAGTTTTAAGGAGTAACTGAAAAGGGTCCGACCTCCGCATTGTCATCACTGATACTCCGTGGAATCGACGTGGCTTCAGATTAGACATCACTACTGTAACTTTATCAGTCAGTGACGAGGTCTTCCTGAAAATACTGTGTGAAACACTCGAAAACTCCCAAAGAAAAGAAACGCACGATTTATTTTAGCGAGCAGACATCTTGGATACAACCGGCTTAGCTGCGTCAGTGCGCCCTTGGTAAGGAACAGCTAAGTTGCGTATTATAGTTAATTTGCAATGATGAAATGGACGATGCATTCAAGTTATTCTCGAAATTATTCGCTGTTCGTATCTTTATCGGGGAATTCCAGTGAAACATCTGACGAATCGTGTGGTTTGATCATTCAAGTTCATAACCATTTGAGAGCTTTCAGGCCTGGTTATCCACGAGTAAAAGTAGTTAGTTTCGAATTTTTCTGGTATTCTATAGGTCAGATGGCTTACACGTTTGTCCGATGCGTTTTTAGGTTGTTTTGCTTCGAACATTCTGCGATCCACCTTGAAACATTTAATCGCAAAAATCAAAACAACCCAATGTTAGTGCACCCATGGAGCCATTCCTGAGAAAGTTACTTAATGTTGCACGCTCGAGCTTGGGTGAATTTCAAAAGCATGTTTTGCTTTTCGCATCGCCCGACTTGTCATCCACCAGATACTGCGCTTAAAGAGGCATAAAAGCCCAATTTAGCTGAAACGTTGTTTTTGAACAATTTATGGCTGGGCACTACATCAACATTGCATTGCTGTTTGCAGCGGCTAAACGATATTAAACCCCCCACCGCGGACAAACGCGTAGGATTCTGTCAAAATGCGTTTAGCGCATCCATTAGTTTATCGTATCACACAGTACAGGCTGACTAGAATTAACGTTGGAAGTTGCCCTTTCGCATGTATATTTTAGGCCAATGATTGAAAATGCTAGTTACACGCAGATTGTGGTATTTCAAATTTTCTTCGTTTCCATTTCGAAACTGTTCGGGTTGTATGTAATGTAGTTTTTGGCGAAAATCTTGTTTGTTTTTCTCGGACGAGTTTAAGAAGATTCATTGATGTAAGCTCAGGAGTAACCTACTAATGAAAACGAGTGACGTACTAAGCAATGCTGAGCGAGAATGCTTAAACCAGTGATGGGATTCGACCGGTTGGCAAGATCCTGTTCTTGGAATTTCTTTAATCCTGAGAACCGGTTGTTGGCGTAAGTCCGGAGTTCTTCAACTTTTTTCCATGAATACCTTTTACTTATAACCTATTTGCGAAACGAGACTAAAATCTCGTTCGAACGAGAGCGCCATTACAAAGGTTACACCGACGGCAAACGCTGCCAGCTGGTTTTGTTTACTCCACCATATATGCAGACATCACTGTAGCTGTTAGGATTTTAGCTGTATTTTCCTCTGGAGACTGAGAACCTGTTAGTGAGTCCTAGAGTGAGAGAACCTGTTCATAAAAATTTGAACCCCACTACTGCTTAAAACCACCAACCATTTCATTCTTACGTCCTTTTTAACTGCACAGGTACCACTTAGGATAGAAAGGTTGATTTGCTGATGTGAATTTCCTATACCTCCTGATAGATAGGAATCTATTCTAGAATAAAAATTGTTTAAATAGAAGGAGGTTTTTGTGCCGCGTTTTGTAGTTCATGCATAACAAATGTGTATTGTGTGAGTATGACAATAATTTTGAATGCATAGATCAGACCATCAAGTTATTTACATTTGTTTGTGTCGTGCAGGAATGGTCGAGAAGCACAACATCAGATTGTTTATTTTTGAACTATGCAATACATCAGTCAGTGATAAAAATTCGTTCGTAACTAAGGCTCGTTTTCCAAAATTTTCTGTCAAACCCGTGAATCTTAATATTGCGTGAAGTTGTTCGCAACACTAAGTGTGTTTGTCTTAATTTATAAAATATATACTGTCAGTTACCCTACTTGGCGTTCATTCATGCCAATGTTCTTATCGATGGTCTTAAGGAAAAATGGTTTTATGCCATGGTGAAGTATGGAAAGGAGGCTTCGTTCTTAGCAATGAAACATTTCCTAAACGGCCTATACTTTTAAAACATTGCTAAGCCATGCAAGCTGCTTCATTAGCTTGAGGTTGTCTTGAAACCTGCCATGAAATTTTTGCTGACAAAATGAAGCCACGTATTTGTGACTCACTGCAATAGCTAATGTTTTGCTCACATGTGGTATCCCTGCAATTACGACTTTAAAGCAGTAAAACCTGTTGCAAAATCTGTTAAAGCAAAGACGAATATATTTTAGATTGGGCGTTACACTAAATAACCCTGAACTTTTAGGTTTTCTGCAATGTGCAGCACACATTTTAGCCACTGCCAAGGGAAGACGTGGTTATGTATGTCGCACCACACAAGTTTAATATTCAGAACCTTAAAATTGTTTCAGGGGGACTTCGAAAAAAAGTTAGCGCTTCACCCAGCCTGATTACAAAATATTCCTCTTCTGTTGACGTTGAAGCGTAATTTTATATACCCATAGTTCCAGCATACAGACAATGAAGTAGTCACAGTTTTCTGAGCGAATTGACGTTTTTTCACCAGTAAATGAAATAACAAGTCAAAAACCCTAGATTAAGCAAAAATTCCTTTAATGAAACATTAGAGATAAATGCACAACTACGGAAAAGCTGTTTAAAAAAGTTGTGAAAACATCACGGAGATGGTTGGCAATCGCAACTTCACCCATACCACCGGAAATGGCAAACAGAGCAGGTTACGACGCCTCAAGAACGGCGTCCCACAGGAATCTGTCTTGGCACCGCTTCTCTACATCTGACCTGCCAACAAGGGGTGGGAACGCGTTCCCACACCTTTTTTCACTGGTAACGTCACTTGAAGATGTGGGATCCAAACGTGCTGTTCTCTTTGCTGAATAAAGCTTTGAGGTCTTGTAGTGTAGATTTACTACAAAAGCAAGCTGAAGTTTGGCTACACCACCCTTTTCATTAAATCTTTTGTTCAGTAACAATGGTTATACAGTAAACTTCGGCTAATCCGGATTCGATTTGGCCGACGATTTTATCCGGTTTAGGGAAGATCCGGATTAACCGAAGATGGTTGTTTGCTAACCCAACGTCATCTAAGTACTGATATCCAGCGGGGCCCAATGCAAGACCGAGGCGCGGGGCCCTGTGAGCAGTGATATTATGACGTCATCGTGTTCAGTCAACCGTGTTACGATCGTGGCAGAGCGCAGATACACAGTGCAGTAATAACACGAGAATTGCGCACGTTTGCTAACGTTCGAGAGGAAATTCGCTAGTTCTGACGAGAGCGTTCTTCGTTAACAACGGAATTTATATGGCGTTTCTACTAAATTCTCGAGCGCAAAGTGTATCTGGCAAAAATGAACAGTCTACCCAAACACCATGGTGCGGGGCCCAAGCAGCTGCATCGGCTTAAGGCCGGCCCTGCTGATATCGTTGAAAATTGCTTAAATTGAACACATTTACGTCACAACAGCAGACTTTCGCAGAAACAAAACGAATTTTTTGATGCTTTTATAATGGCACATCAGAGTAGCTACCGCCATATCCAGGCTGTTATGAACAATTTCAAGTTAATAGTTTTAGATTACTTGGCTGCAAAGAAATCTTCGATTTTGGACTGACGCAGAGATTTCTGCGACTGGTCCATAAACAGTCACTCTATTTGGAGGGTAATGCCATTCAGACATCTTACTGAGTACAATACACTTTGGGATAATGTTCTACGCAAGCAGTGGTGTAGCAAGGGTGGGGGTCCCGGGCGGCACTTTGTTGATTAAAAATTAATTTTTGAAAGGAGTTTAAAAATGTAGCTCTTATTTTTTATTTTTAAATGTATTTTAAAAAGTTTTAAAAGTTCTAATTCTTTTAAGTTTTTGTCTTAGAAGCCCCAGACTGGAAGGTTAACCTAGAAAAAACAAGAAATGTGGTAGTAGAGTGAGCAACTTGATGAAATGTTTTTTTCCAAAAATCTGGGTAAAATCTAATGTGCTAAAGTACCTCAGTGTTAATTTTGAAATCATGGCTTTTTTTTAACACACTTACTGGGAGGCAATTGTTCCCAGGTCCCTACACTCTTTCTCTAGGCAAGCTATTTCCCCCATCCCAATAAAAGGTCCTTTGAACAAATGAAAGAGATGACAATCGACCGCAGACTAGTGAACATTTCTGGTCCGTTAGTTCGAGGTTTATATTACCCCTCCTCTCAAAATCTGATAAAAAAAGGCGCTGCATGAAATCACGGTAGTCAAGAGTATCTTAATCCTTTTTCTCCTATCGTTCGGTTCTTAGCAACGCCCGAACGGCACATTACATCACCTGACACCTAGGCAATGACGACAAACACTTCTTGGCACATAATCATGCCATTTTTTTATTTTCAATGGAATAGTTTCAATAAGTGCCACAAACTATAGGCTAATCTAGTGTGGCCCGCAGAAGCATTCAGAAAAACCCTTCAAATCTGAAATGTGTTGTAAAGCGTGTGAGATTTCCGGTTTCAGTACAGACATCCACATCCGGAAACACTATCACTTCTCAACTTTTTTCTCCCCCTTCGGTGGCCAGTGGACTCCATTCAGCTAAATTTCTGCCCCCTGGCTCAAACCTCTAGTTCCGCCACTGGTTGAGGAACACGCTGAAAACGAAGTGGGCTTGTTCATTTTGCAAGGAGCAAGACAGTTTGGAGTAAATGACTTAGTGACTGCCAAGTTTTCTGAGCTGGTAAAGAAGTCGATGAGAGGATCAGTACTCAACACGTTTGCTCAGTGCTGTTTGATTTCTTGTCCTCCTGACCAGTGTTTTTTAAGTCGTTTTTGGGTGTCAAAATGACACATATTTACGAAAAATGTGTTGATTGGGTAGAATGTAACACATCCCGAAAAAAAATCACATTCTGCAACATGTCCGGCCCTCGAACTGTTGTGCAATAGCTTATGTGGTGCTCTCCCAAAAAAATTGGAGAGGCATCGTCTGTATGAATTGGATAGACCAGCTATATGTCCAACCCAAATGGCCTACTGAGCCAAAAATTATGTCACAATCTTAACCACGGCAGCACATTGAATAACATATTGAGTGCTGAAACTGAATGACTTACTTTGATCTTAACCACGTAAATTTAGCTAATATATGGAAAGTGTCCGAATTCAAACTGCAATGGTAACAGACGTGAATAAGTGGCACTGAGGACCAGAGACCCGACTACGGGGGGCGGGGAGGGGCACTTTTGGTGAAAAGAAGGAATGGCAAATGGTCTTTAACGAATGAACCTGAAGTTAGATTTAGGTTTTACATTTTGGTTAAGGTTGGACCTACCATACGTCTGGCCGGGACTGTCCCGGTCAAACGTCTGTCCTGGCGTCCCGTCCCGGTTAGTAAAATATCCCGGAATTTTACTTTAGTTAAATTTTCAAAATGAACTCCAGCCTGATAATGCATTGTTATGAAATAATTCCGTCCTAATAGGCTTGACTTTTCTTTAACCCGTGGCTTGGGGGGCGGCACTTTTCCACTGTGGGCAGAGGTGTAACTTACGGGGGGCAGGGGTGCGCGCCGCCCTCCCTGCAAAGCTAAATACAAAAAATTGGCCCCCTCTCAGAGATTTCATGAACTGCAGTATATGAAAGTGCTTTTACAAGTTTTAGAAATCCGTTGGTCTTGACGTTTTAAAAACTGAAATAGTGCAGTGTTTAGCATATTAAGTCATCAAATGAATCCAACATCGAAGTTGTTGCAACGGCGTGCAGTACATCATCTTGAACGTGCATACTGCATACTGTGTGTGATGTAATAATCGCCCGAAGTTGTGGAACGTTACCCGCATCTGCGGCCATTATATTTCTGCTTACTTTGGAGTGTGTGATGCAGTTGTTTGAAAACTCTCGTGTACTTTAACTTGAGATTAGACAGAAACCTTGAGATTAGAATACAGAGAAAGTTGGGTAGCGACACTACAACTTTTTTCTTGTTTTGCAAAGTCAGTTTAACAAAGCTGTTTGAAATTCACCGCTGAAGTTGAACCAGCGGTGTTCATTTCAACATCTCGGCAGGAGGTGGTAACTTCGTTTTCTGGCCATCCCAGCAGCGGATACGGCAGTTATCGTCTGCGCAGCGCACTTTACACCGTGAAGTATGCGATGAAGTGATACACATCTACAAATTAAAACAGGTTTAAAGCGTTTTGACAGGTTGAAGCCAGCGGTTCCCATAGTATGGGTCGCGACCCAAACAAAGGTTGCGATTTCGCAGAGGATCAGCAAATAAGTCGCGGCGAGGCGATCAAAACCTAAACCTGAGTTGTAATTCTTCAAACTTGTTCGCTTAATGTCTGCTTGTAGTGTAGCGTAGGTACTTGAGAAAAGAGTAAACTGCTGACACCGAAAACAAACTTAGCAGCCTACAGCCAAAAATCATCCATACAATCAACATTTTTGTCATATTAACATGCGCTGTTTGAGACTTGGGTCGCAAGATGTTCACCAATTCAGATTTCAGTCACGCTCGAAAAAATTTTGGAACCGCTGGTTAAAGCAGTATGCAATCATTATCAGGAGTCGTCTGATAATAACCATCCACATCCGGATTCACTATCATTTCTCAACTTTTTCTGAGTACTGCAAACGCTCTATATGGCAATTTGACACTTACGTTATCAATCAAAAATTTTGGTGTGTATCCCATTTCTTTACTTAGTGATCTTTGTAATGTTGATTATGCAGTACAGATTGCAGTTT
>JGI24159J19872_10001710_pt1 | contig 24856 bp, 15 predicted proteins | sample Ectturendosymbi4_FD_19872 | JGI IMG/M metagenome (IMG submission 19872)
GAAGTTACCCAAGATTGAATGAAGATGTTCCACTTGGCCCGAATTTGAATGGAGCTATTGTTGTTTGGCCAGAGTTGATTTAGTCTGTTNGAATTTACCCAAATTTTTCCAATTTATGGAAGCATTTTTAACTTCACCCAAATTTGAATGAAGTATTCCCAATTTGCTCAAATTTTATCAAGGTTATTAAAATATACCCAAATTATTTTGATTTTATCCAAATTTGAATAAAACTCTTATAATTCACCCAGACGTTTCTAAACGTACTAAAAGTTTAATGGAGCTTTTCTATATAGCCCATCTTTGAACAAGACTCTTTGAAGTCGCCCACAGTTGAATGAAGCTGTTGCAAATTGGTAAAATTTGATTTGACTGATGCACTTCACTCAAGTGTTTCCAGTTTATCTAAATGTTTGTGGTACTGCAGTGCGTCACTGTATAAGTTGCTGCCTTGCGTAAATGTGGATCTGCATGGTAAATCTATTTCTTTGCTGCTTATTGTCATTTGTCACCTGCACTATGTAATACTTATTTGGGGAACTGTAAATACAACCTTGTTACATCTCTGGGTATCAGCTTTCTTTAAAGTATATTAGTCGGATTTGAATAAAAGATTAATTAATATCTTATTATCAAGTTGTCGTGTGTAAAAATTGTAGTAGTTTGATGTGTATTCATGCACTTCTGTAATTTCTTTTGGTTGCATCTGATGCATATCTAATACATGTATTTTGCAAGTTAGTATATAGTTACATACGTTTGATATCCCTTTAGAGTACACAGTCCCAAAATTTGGTCCAATATTTCTAAACATTAAAATCTCTCTCGCCGTATTCATTTAGAAATCAATATAAAAACGCCCAGCTATCTTGCCAAAATTCCTGCTGATTTTCGTTAATATGCTTGTCACTTTTCTGTAATATTGTTGTGATGCCTCTCTTTTACCTTACATCTTCTACTCACCCTCCTGTACATAAGCATGCTTTTCTCCCACTGTTTTTGTTGTTGTTTTGTTTACTTATTTTACCTGATGTTGATTCGATGCATTTTGTTACTTTTCTTTTACTATTTGTGAAGCTTCTTCAATTACAAACTAATCTGTGCTAGCAACAGGGCTGGCTGAAAACTTGACCCATGGTCTTTCACCAACCCTTTGTGATTAAAACATGTTAGAACAAAATCATCAATTTTCTAAACCTTGAGTCTCTGATGTTTTGTATTTTCATGAACATAAAACGAATTTCTGCTCTTTGATGCTGTTGTTTTTCTCTTGCAGCATTCGTGTTACTTCGTAATTTGAGTCACAAAATGCATGAATATACTACCATTGTTAGATTGTCTAATTAAGTTACTGTAATTAACCGAGTCATACGCAATGCAGGCTATGTAAAATTCACATTTACTGACAGATACCCATGAAGGATGTGCATTTTTCTACAAATACTCTTGAGATATCAAATATATGTAACTATATACTAACTTGCCAAATACATGTATTAGATATGCATCAGATGCAACCAAAAGAAATTACAAAAGTGCATGAATACACATAAAACTACTACAGTTTCTACACACGACATCTTGACAAATGATATTAATTAGTCTTCTATTCAAATTCGCAAAACAACAGCGCCATTCTGTTAACAGAGCCTCTAAGCCAGTGGTCTTCAACGTGGGCGAAATCGCCCCCCAGTGGGAGATTTTATGCGTTGTGGAGGGCAGGGGCAGATCCACGGGGGGGCGATTGGGGCGATCGCCCCCCTAAAACCTACGAAAGTAACTTTTTTCACCATAGTTTTGCACAATTCGGAAAAAATCATTCGCGATATAAAGTCATGTTGACGTCTATTGTTTTGTCACAGCAGTGTGGTGAAGTATACTTTATGTCGCGTACAGTAGTGAACTCGTAATTAGAATTTATTGCCAAATATTACTGAAATCTCTCCCCTAAACTTNCTGGTTGGATCCGCCCTTGGTGGAGGGATTTTGTNACTTACGAGATTTGGGGGGCGATTTCAGTTTCCAGGGAGGCGATTTCTACACGCTGAAACACTAAAATTTTGAGTTGATTCCAAAAAGCAATAGTGTATTTGTTAATTTGGAATCAAAGCATTTGATGCATTTTCGACTCCATGGTTTGTAACACAGGTTATAAAACATATGATATCGGACTCGTGACGTAACAAACTGTATATCGTCCTGTGTAACGCTTCACTGCACTATATCCAAGTCCACTGAGATTGTCACTGGTCGGGAGTCAAGCACTGCGGTTCTCACGAAGCTTATGAATGTGCAGGTATTTTGTTGAGTCTGATGTTCAAAATAAGAGAAAAGAGTAGAGAAACTGCTGCATTGAGTATTTTGTTATGTTGGTTGACACAATCGTTGCATGACCAACGTCTATCGGATACAGCTATAGGAAAATATCAATCGGTCAAACTCGATATTTTCAAGAGGAAAAACTTCAACGTCTTTAAGATAGTAAAAATGGCCCAATAATCATAATACTGCTATCACTAAATCATCGTATCAACTGTCGCGGCGATAGCGAATTTATTGCAAGTTGTCGTGAAGTTTAGTCTAGTTAATTTTCGTCGTGAAATGTCACAAATCCCTCCAACCGTATGTGTTATTACAGTATTAGCAAATTTGCCTTAGAACAAGTTTTCACGGCCTTCGGTAGAGCATTGCCAAACCATTGTTTCGCAGGCAAAAATATCACCGTCTGTGACTCCATTACAGAGGCGTAACGAGGGGGGTCAAGGGGATCACAATTCTCCGGGAGCCGAATGACTGCGGGGGGCACCGAAAAGCCACAACAATGTCACAAGTACTTTCTTCAACAGTACACATTTGCTTCCAAAAGACCTTAGGTTCGAACATGGAGGCGCCAAACTTGTTTCTTGCCCCGGGAGCCATCTAAGCTCGTTAAGCCCTGCTCCATTATCATGTGTTTTATAATCTTTGGTTAGTATCTTGGTACATAAGAGTGCTATGTTGTAGAAATACTGACAATGTGAATGTTGCGAAACAATTGACGTAGCAATAAATGGATATTGAAACTAGTTACAGCTAGCTGTAAGTTACAAAACGTGCTTATTGCGTTTTTCAATTGCGCAGTGGCGTAGCCAGCTCAAAAGTTTGGTGAGGCCCAAAAATAGGTGGGTGCCAAAATGTTTGACCTTAGGCGAGCAACAGTATTTGGTTTGGGACACCGCTTCTCAAAGCACAAAATGACTGGATATGCTAAAGATTTGGGGGGCATGGCCCCACGGCTTCCCCCTGTCTAGACCTATGTATAGATGTACTGTGTTCGTCTGACTTATGACAGAGTATGACAGCACAGTCGACTAGGGAAGGAATAACTCAGACCGGCGAGTAAGCACAAACACCTAATCTTGGCCAAACTAAGGAATCCAAAAATCTTTTTCGCCACCTGATTTGAAGGCTTGCTAAGAAATCATTCTATTGTGGAGATCACCCCGAAAGTTGGATTGCGTAGAAAATGACTAGGTGAAAAACTTTCTGTCAGCTAATTAGCATAAGCAAATGCGATTCCACTATCCAGGAACGACTCATTGATTTCCAGAGAGACGATGAAGCATGCGCTACATTTCAATCACACGGATGGCCAGGTTTTTGGATCAAGTGCAGCTAGCGTTGTCCAACACTTTGAGGAAAAGTGAAGCTATTATTATTACTGGCGTTTCCAGCAACGTATGTTGCTGAGCAAGGTTTCAACCAAGCACTGCACATGCGTAATAAATACCGCAATCGTCTTCACATGAAGAAGACCGAGGGAAACGTCATACGATTTGAAATGACCAACTTGCAACCTACTTTGAAAAAGCTTGCAGATAAACACCATCGCAAGGTTCGCATTAGTTGGAACCAGCTGACGCAGCTGTCTTTTGGAAATGAATAACATTTATTTTAAAAGTGCATTTTCATTCGTTTTGTTTTGTGCTAAGTAGATTGCCCGTTTATATTTCATTAAAACTGAATTATTTTCAAAACAAAATAATATATTCAGACAACGCAAAAATTATAGGTTGCAGCGATTTTCAAGCAAAATTGCTGTAAGGGGTGGTTGTACAAAAATATTGAAGACCACTGCTTTAATTTATAGAATGCCATTCGGAAAGACTTATCAAACAGACCATACCGTACTTTTATAAAATTATATAAGCAGCTGATCTTTGAAATGTAATTTTCATTGTTCCTTGGTATTGTATATGTGTGACTCAATTTCTGTTGTAATATCCAGGCAGTTAGCCGGGCGACTGTAATTAGTTCGACGCTAGCTCCACTGTTTGTTGCAATTCGATTCTTGATGACCGGTATACGGCTTCGTCTGTTGTTCTAGTGTTTTCTTTGTTTTTGTTTTTCCTTTTGCTTGCTTTCTTTGCGTTAATCATTCTCTTTGATTGCCATTTTGTTTGTTCTTTTCAATGGCCGACTGACTTGTGATGTCGCGGTCATTTCGCCAATCCTCGCATTCTTTTCTTTCATGCTTATACCACGCGTAAAAATACAATTGGTTGATCGATGGAGTGTCAAATGAAACATCTCTGGAACTTCTGCAAAATTTTTTCAATTTTTATTATATATTAGTCGTTTTGTCTCAACAGCAGAACATTGGTGGTACCGTAAAACAGGACATTGGTGGTATCCCGATATTCCATAATCTAAATCGTGACATGTTTTTAGGTGAAACTATCATCATCAAGTATTTACATGCGTCTAAAGCGAATACAAAATTCTCAAAGTTTCCATTTCACTTTACACTTTCAAACGAAAAAGCATAACAGCTGAAGAGATTGCACATCTTCCAACAGCAATCTGTAAATTTCTAGTTGGTTGTAAAGTTGACATTGTTGTTGTGGGAAACATTACATTTTAAGCACAAAACTACAAAAAACAAGATTTAAACGTTTAACTTACCACTAGGATAACGTCAATACTACCATTTCTGCAACATGCTAACCAGCAAGGGTAGCCTGTTTCTCCGAAAATAAGCTTGGTGCAAAAACAGCCAACAGTCATGAAACAAGACAAACAAAAATGAGAGATTTCACACGATAAGAGAGTTTTTGCTGAACCCACCGTCACACGAAGGCAAAATAACAAAACTCATATTTCGATACAGCTCAAATTTAGGCTAAAACAGGGATGGGCAATTAGCGGCCAGCGGGCCACATTAGGCCAGCCGCAGCGTTTTCAGTGGTCCGCGAAAGTATTCAGCGTAATCTTCAAACTTGACATATACTGTAATTTGGAGGATTGATGAAGATCTCAACAAGCAACCTCATTCCTAATTTCAAAAAACTTATTGAAAAGTGTGAAAAGTTACATTGGTCTCATTGAATTTCTTGCGCTGAATAAAATTTATTTACACAAGAACTATTATGATAAAACCTTTTCTGTGTACCGTTATTGTTTTGTTTTATCTATTTTACGATCGAATTGCAAGGTACGGCCCTCCGCTAAACGCGGCCTTCTCAAAGTGGCCCCGAGTCAAATTAATTGCCTACCCTTGGGCTAAAACATTATAATCAATACGATTTGACAATTCATCTTGAAGTGCAAGGTAAGTAGATTTCACCGAGATTGATTGTGCTTTTTTATTAATACACGCGAATACTGCAAACATAATATGCGGCAAAGTTAAACCAATTTGTTCTGGCGGCTTAAGCTTGCCTACATTGTATTTTCTTCCACGAGTCGTATAAACGCATTGCGCATATAAAACCTTATACTCAGAGCAAAATACTTTTGTTTATTTTTATTAACTAACTGTTCCCTTCACAGTTGCCCTATAAGTAGGTTCGCCCTGGGGAGGTCTGCTGCCCAAATGAACCCTGGTCGTACGCAGCCTCCCACTCCCCCATGCACTTTATGCATTGCAGCGGTACCAGGCCCGTAGTCAGTTTGGGGCACTTGGGGGCGAAGAGTTTTCTGAAAGGCGCCCAAAATTTTTAAACTATGTACAATAGTTTTGAACCATGTCCAACACATTTTTCCAGAGGGGGCGAAAATTTTTTCATGAGGGCGAAGTTCCCCCTAGTTACTGGCCTGAGAGGTGCTGACTGCTGAGCAGTACAGTAACTGTGCTGGCTTCATCTATTCGTGTGATATTTGCTACTGCCACATATCTATGCTCGTGTTCCTTCATCTATCGTTGTGTCCCTTGTTATAGCCACGGGTACGTAAATTGTACTCCGATGTGTATGAGTGTGAAGAAGTTAAACAATGAATTATAAGCTGGATTCACATCTTACTCGGATCCACATCGTGGGGGTGCTGTGATGAGGCACGTCTTCAGCAATGGCCATATCCGCTGATTTCGATTCTTACTGCTTTGATTTTTTCCGGTTTCAGCGATGTTGCTAATTTAATGACATAAAATCCAAACATTTTTCAAACGTGTTGAGGGACTCTAGCGTTAACATTATCAATCAGATGAATACGTCAACCAGTCGCTCCAAAATTGGTCAAGATCCACGTCTTAGTTTACATGCGCGCAAGTTTTGTAGACCTACTTCGGGAGTAGGTGTCTTTGAGCTAAGTCGCTACTCGGCTTTGATTGAACGTTTGATGGCGTACATCGGAAGTGTGTAAATATAAAAACGCAATCACAATCATAGCCACGATGACGCCTTGTTCAACTACGTTATTGGCTGAAAAAAACATACTGCAGATCTTGCGGTCATAGCATTAAGATTTTCAAAAACGCTTTCGCAAGAAAGTTTTACGAGGAAATGGTGGCTTTCATTCAAACTAGAAATTTGAAAATTTACTAAAAACAAACGTTTAAAACTTCTCAATTCAATAAAAGCAGACTTTTCATTTGCCGGTTTAAGCCTGTACAGAATTATTCAGAAAAAGAAGTGCCAGAAAAAGGCACGTTCTATAGATCATGCATTAAAAACAAGGGGCATTATATACCGTATTTAAATGTTGACAATCGGTTGTTGTTTGCCCCACCCTATCAAAATTTCTGGCTACGCGTCTGTCTCTGCTTGCTGTGCAACGCGACTGCTTGCGCAGCATCGCAGCAAGTCAATGGAAGAACCGTGCGTAAAACATCCTCACACCAGGGTCTTCAAACTTTTTGTCAGAGGGCTGCATAAGCTACTAGACAACAGTTCGAGGGTCGGACATCTCGCGTAATGTCATTGTTTCGGAAGATGTTACATTCCGCCAAATGAACAAATTTTTCGTAAATATATTATTTTTCATGATTGACAAAAGGGCTTCGCAGGCCGGATGCGGCCCGCAGGCGTAGTTTGGAGCTTTTATTTTTCGCTGAGACATTTCGGTCTTATTTTTGCTGAGACATTTTGGTCACTGAAACATTTCGGTCATTTGTCTCACAGTTGTATCAAAACTCATTAGTTTATATTTTCAGTTCATTAGTTTATATTTTCAGACCTTCTGACCGAAATGACTTATTTTTTCGGTTATTTCAAAAACATTTCGGTTGATGACCGAAAGAAACAGGTTTGGAGACCTCTGCCTTAAACCAATCCACCACGAGGATGGACAGACTGTGAGCANCATTTTCCAAACCCCGGGGTAGGGNATGGAACAGATCCTGCGGGCTTTAGTGATTCGCGTTTAGCCCCCTGTGCCACTAAGTTTGATGTAATGCGTGTAACTTAAGATTAGTATTGCGCCATTTAACGAATGCATTTCTCGAATAAACCTTTTTTGCTTTTTTCACCATTCGAAGAGTTTGATCATGAGTTTTTAAACACAAGCAAAATTTCTCTTTTCAAAAAGAATCGACATGCGTGGTTTGCTTGCAAGACTCTACAGCAGCAGTTTGGCGAGATTAAATCGCCATACCGAAGTTGTATATTCTGAGGGTCCATTCATTACATTTTGCATCCTTCAAGCAAATAAATATATAAAAGTTTTGTAGCTGTGTCTTCAATAGCATATTATCGGTTGAACCATAGAACAAGCTATAGTTTCGCAGTGAAGGCTTAATCCGTCTGATTTCGTAAAATGAGTTTGCATTTAAAATAGACGCATCAGTTTGTAGCAGTGCTTGTGCCAACGTGTATCGTTGGCACACCGAATGATTTGAAACCTGAAGTCGGCACACAGTTAACAAAAGGTTGCCGACTCCTGCTTTGAACAACAAGCTAGGTGCATAACTGAAAAGCTTGCTGGAATAGCGCGGACGCACCAACTGATGCTACTCAACAGAGCGGGCTGCAGTAATGAACGTCACGCGTGTCGGCTTCGTCTGATCACACGCTTCGAAAACAAAGCGAGTTGACCGCTGCTGCTGCCCGCCACACTTGCATTTCTCGGCGGGGGTTTGATTCCCGACATGGACTTACGCTCCGACTTCATCTCACCGCGTCACAAGTCGGACGTGATTTTACTTAAAAGTGTTGAGAAGAGAACAAAGCACCAAAATATAGAAGAACTCAATCCTACAAGATGGCTACAGATGAAAGCAATGGAGAGTGTCGCAAATTGTTTGTTATCCTTTCTTTGTGGTGGTCGTAAGCTTGTGTCGTTAGCGAGAAAATGAAGTAACCAAAAATAAATTCACAAAGTCAACATTCTTCTTTCATGTTGCTTAGTGTAACAGAAAGTACGGGAAGAAGTATTCCGAATAAAAAACGCAGACGGGACGAATCGGGGGCTATAAGGTAGTTCTTCCCGTAGAAGGAGCATGAGCAGGCATAGCTATAGGATGTCTGAAAACGTTTTATAGGGATGAAAATCAAATTAAGTCATCTTATCCGTGTTTACTGACAGTTCGATAGGTTTGCAAGAGATTACTATGCCATTTTTACAAAAAAGCTAGCTCTAGAAATTCTTGTTGGCGGTATCGTTCAAGTTTCGAAGAAAAGTGCGAATCTTCCCATTTCATTTACGTCGAATGCATTTGTTGACGAAAACCTGTTTGCAGGAAATTAACAACTCATTTCAGCGTTGAAATGTAGTAATCCGAAGCGTGTCAATTTAAAATCTCATGTTATTTTTGGTGCAGTTTACCACAAAAACAAATGTTTTCGTTACCAAGCTCGTTACAAATTTGTTTGAATTCTGTATCTTTAATTTTCTAGTGAGGATAAGGCGCCTTGTTGCCAGATCTGTTTGACGAAGTTTAAGAAGGCTTGTCTTAGTTTTGTAAAGCTCAGAAAATGTGTCGTAGGTTTAAAGGGAAGCTCAGGAAAGTTTGTTATAGTTAAAAGCTTTGCTGAATAACCAACATATGCTTACAAATTTATTAGAAACTTTATGATAAAAACATCACGCAATTTACTATTCACTTGATTACTTGTTAAAACGATTGTAAACATGTGACAGCACAAAAATAAAAACTTTAAATTCTGTTGAAAATATTTTGTGAACTGTTTGAGTTCACCTGTTCACAAAGGGTGTCTGCAGGGTTTGGCATTAAAGGCTTGTGTAAAGTTGGCCAGCATTTCCTGTGTCTAAAATACTTAACTCATTCCAGAACCAAGTGTGTGCCGCTTTATGAATACACAAGGTGTCGCGTAAGAAGCACGTCTGTGGTAGCTAAAGCATTCCAATTTATTGGCGAATAACCAGAATGCGTATTTCTGTAACAATGCATTGCGTAGTTGAAAAAATAGTAAACTTCTACATAGCAAAGTTTCACTAAAACTCCGTCATAACACCGAAAGTGCTCTCAGGGAAGAACGCTCATCGCAGTGGACGGAACGTGTCATCACAGCTTCGAAACAACCGGCTTTAGGCTTGGATTGACACTTTCAAATTTTGCAGACCAAGGTATACAATGCCACTGTGTGTAAATCGATTTATATCTGGAACCCAGGCAAAGTCCGCACGTCGTTGAAGTAATTCGATTTTTTCTAGTTTTTTTGCTACTGTTTTATATTGGCTAGTCTTCTGTGAAATATCTGTTAAACTAGGAAAAGTTGAAGGCTTAAATACACCCAGTCTGAAACGAAATATGCCAAGTAAAAATACGTACAATTTTATTTCATATTCAAACAATGCATTTTTTAAAAGTTTATTTAACCGAGCACATCTGCGACACAAGGTGTATTTACAAATATCATGGCAAGCTTTTTTTATCATGGAGAACCTGTCAACGTACGCTTTGCTGTATTTTTTTCTTGAATATACTGCAAGAGGTTTAAAGTTTTGCTTGAAATAGAGATAAGATGGAAATGCATAAAATTCTTATATGCTGCTTATTAAGCCAGGGGTCCCCAAACTACGACCCGCTGGCAAAATCAGGCCAGCGAAGCCATTTCATCCGGCCGCAAAGACATTTTTTAATAATGAAAAAATAATATATTTACAAAAACTTGGTTGATTTGGTAGAATGTGATATATCCCGAAACAATCACATTACGTTAAGATGTCCGACCCTCGAACCGTTGTGTAATAGCTTATGTGGCCCTCTGACAAAGAGGTTTGGAGACCCTGTACTAAGCTTTCAAGACGAGAAGGCAGATCTACTGAAAAGTTGTTTCTGTATCAGACGCAGCAACAGGTGAACGTTTCGCTCTCAGTGGCAAATGAAACATTGCACCGCATCGCCTTGAGTTATGAAAACGAATGTTACTAGGAAATGTTTGAGGAAATTACAATCACTGGTCAAAAAACAACCTTCATAAGGCAAGGATACAGTTAAAATATCTCTATTTGATGAAGAAGAAAAACCGTCTAATGAGCATTGACCTTTCGAGCACACTGTCTTCGAGCATTGACCTTTCGAGCACAAACCTTTCGAGCACACTTTTCGAGCACACAGACCTTTCGAGCACACAATTAGACAAAACTCCACCTGTATATCTTGGGTGTCTAGTAACAGTTGCATGCTTTAGATTTCGAAGTTCTGATATACCGTTATAAACACGGCTTGGCTTTCACGCTTTGCAAATCACTAACTGCACCGACGTTGTGTATTCGCCAATCGAATGATTCGGGACATTTTTGTCAACTTCCACGTAAGGGCGTAACGACTGGGTGCAAGGAGGGCACAGTGCCCAAGCGCCGAATCACTATGGGGCGCCAAAAAGTCCCAACAATGTCACAAGTACTTCCTTCAATGCGGTGCATTTGCTTCCGAAAGACCTCAGGTTCGAACATGGGGCGCTCAACTTGCTTCTTGCTCCGGGCGCCATCTAGCCTCTTTACGCTAAGCCCCTGCTTTCACGACAGTATGGCTATGTTATACACGTGTTAATTTTCCAATTACATTGCACCCTATCAATCTTCAAGCATCANTTTTCGTGAAATTTGCGTGCAATTTTTAATTTCTCGAGATAAAGATGNTTGTTTTTTCTTCCTTTTCCAAACAGGCTGGCTTTTTTTCTGTAGATCGCAAAATACTGAAATGTGGAATTTGCTTTTGAACGTTTTTTTTCACAGTCGCTCTTGCATTGTATTACCTACCACACAGTCTTTCTTGACAAAGTGCCAGTGAGGGCGTTTGTATGCAAATACTTTTTCATGAAGTAGTTTTGAAGTTGCTACTTGTTATGGGCTTTGTATAACGGTGATTTGATCTTTTGTGTTTGGATATGAAATTTATCTGCAAAGTAAAACATTTAACCAACCAAAGAAATATTATGAAAGCTATCTCCTGAAAGAGATTTTGTAATAAAGGATGTCTAATTGACAGTATCCACGTTTTGTGTTTCAGAGATTTAGACCAAGTAACGCACTATCTCTGGTCCTCTGAAAGGAGTCATTTTTATTGCTGCTATATCACTTGGTTCCTCAAAAGTTTTCAAAATGGCTGGTCGAGAAAGTGCAGAATCAAGCAGTGACAACAACGCAAACACACTTGCTGATGCTGGAGTTGAAATTCCAAAGAAAACGCATTCATCACCTACAAAAAGCGCATCCGAGTCTACTCCTGAAACAAGTGGTTTCTGCGCGGAATCTGACCAATTTTCGCAATCTGCATTACCAGCACCTCTTGATCTTTCAGCAAACGGGAATGGAAAACTCTCTGGTGAGTTTCGACTCATTGAATGCGAAGCTTGTGTCCTCTGTTGTTTCTGTTAATTACGCGATTATGTAAATATAAATCTGTTTTGATTTGAGGCCAATGATCAGTACTCAAACTAGGTGAGGCTTAAACAACCTATTATCAACATTTACATAGACGTGATATTGAGCTTGGATACCACAAATTTGCGCTTTATGAGCAAATGTTAACTGGGATGTTCAAATTTATTTTTCGAAAAAGTGACCTTATGACACATTGAGAAAGATGTTGGTTTCGCGTCTTTTGCTATTTTCTTTCTTAAGGGGAAAATTTGGAAGCAAGAAGGCGTGAAGTGTCACGGACCTAAACTTATTTTGTTTTGCATATAAATTCGAAAAGTGCATAAATTGAAAATGCAAGTGGAGGTTCAAGAAATTTGCACCCTTTTAATACCGGGATTTGCCCAATTTGAAAGCGAGCAATAACTCGCCAACCGATTGCGCTAGAGAGCTGTTCAAATCCTCTAAAGATGCTGAAACCTGAAAGTCTTGTAGTTTCGATTTAAAAAAATTATAAAGATTTGGATTTGATCTTTTTTGTGGATGACGTCACAATAGGGGTAGATTTAGTTTTTTTTGGCCCACGTTATCGGACCCTGCGCCCCAACCCCAAGGGGAAATTTTTTGTTTCTTTTAAAAAAATCTAATCGAAAATCCACATCTTTAGAGCTCTTGATTGGCCTTCTAGCGTAAGCGGTTGGCAAGTTATGACCTAAAAACCACACAAACCGTAAAATAAATAAACAAAACTTAAATCCCCTGGGGGATTAATTAATTGTTTCGTTTTTTAAGGCCATAACTTTTGAACCATAAACGCTAGAAAGGCAATCAAGTCTCTAAAGACTCGGATTTTAACCTAGTTTCCAAAAAACTTGAGTCAAAAGATTGGATCATTGTGTTGGCGCCCAGGGCCCGGTAACTTGAGCTAAAATGGCCTAAAACCTACCCGAATTATTATCTTACCCACAAAAAACTCAATTCCAAAACTGTCCAATTTAAAAAAATCGAAACCACAAGACTTGCATAATCTTTAGAGGGTTTGAACAGCTTACTAGCTCAATCGGCTGGCGAGTTACGTTGGTGCGAAGTTCTGCAAAAACGTGGCGCGTGCGGGAGTTAAAAGTCGGGACAAATGTGGAATCAAGAAGGCGTACAGTGTCATGAACCTAAAATTATTTTGTTTGCTTATACAGTAAATTCGAAAAGTGCATAAATTGAAAATGCAAGTGGACGTTCAAGAAATTTGCACGTGATCAAAGTAGATTAGATAAATGTGGCTGAATGTCTTAAGCTTGAGCAATGTCTTAAGCAAATGTGGCTGAATGTCTTAAGCTTGAGCAAATGTCTTAAGCAAATGTGGCTGAATGTCTTAAACTTCGACAGTTCATCAAAATTGACGCACAGGTTTTGCTTGCCTCTCTATTTTTCGATATATGTAAAATGGCACAATATAAGTTGCTTGCACTATAACGTGCATTAGACGACAACGCTTCGGTTGCAAATGTTTTTTTCAACGTGTAGAAAAGCAAGTTAGAGACAGATAGCGCATTTATTAACAGATGAATATGTACAAGCAGTAATTCATAGCACCTCTTGACGCAGAATCCGCTGAATTTGTTGAAAAAGCAAACGAAACCGAAGGAGAGAAGTCTGAACCTGACAAGGAGTACTTGTACACAGAAAGACCACCGTTCTCCTTCATCAGTTTGATCACAATGGCTATTCTGCAATCACCTGAAGAGAAGTTAACGCTACGAGGCATTTGTGATTATATCAGGAAAAAGTTTCCATACTACAACGAAAGATATCCTAAGTGGGAACCCTCCATCCGCCACAACCTTTCCCTCAATGAATGTTTCGTGAAAGCTAACCGTGAGGACGGTGACGCTGGCAGAGGATGCTATTGGTCAATGCATCCTGATTCTGAAAACATGTACGATGATGGTTCATTTCGACGACGTCGTCAACGATTTTCGACCCGGAAAAGCAACAGTGAAAGAAAATCAGCAACAGCAGCAAAGAGTGTTCAAAATCCCTACGGTAGACCGTACGGTCCGCCCTTTAGTGATACTTCGGTTTCAAAGCCCGGAACTTCCTGTTCGTTGACATCATTTGAATCTTCCAGTAATCCACCCAATCGAAGTTCAAACCATGATGTACAAGAAAACGTCAGAGGTCAGGACATAACTTTTCCAACCACGACCGGGATGCATTCCGCTTTTTCAAATCGCATTGGATATCAAGCTTCTAATCTATATTTCAACACAGTAGGCAATTTTCAGCCTTTGGCGTGTTCGGAAGACCCGTGGCAAGCCCGTTCGTATCTGGGACAGGTTCCATACTTATCACCGATGCCCGATCCGTATCTGCAAAGGCAGCCACTCTTGCCGTTACATCCAATTTCACCTTGTTATCCGTCACAAAGTTTTGGATTTTCCGGTTTTTCCACGTTGCAACCACCCGACGATCCCCAAAACTGGTCTTTGCAACGTTTTTTTGCACCCACCGTAGATCCGCAGCCATTCACGTCGAGTTTCTCACATGAACCTTCGCAATCTTCGACCGGCTCAACTTCCAACCTGAATTTTTCGATTGAAAACATTTTGCGGAAGTAACCCGTGAAGTCATTTGTGGACTGGTTGAACGCAATTGCTTGCTGGTATAAATTGTGAATCGTTCTTTTGGTGATGTTGATCTTATTGGTGCGTTTCTTGCTGTGTTTGATGTGGTGAAGTGGTAGCCCACAGACCCAAACTTCGGAATCATATCCGCTTCCAACGTGTTCAGTAATTTTGCACCCAGGGAAAACTTTTCTGAATGTTATTGGCCGTTAAAGTTTTGCATAAAATACCGACTGAAAAACTTTCTATTATATTAAAACTAATATGGACGTTTTGCTATCACTTTTAAGTTATACCAATTTTTCAATGGGAAAAACGATTCAATTCAACTTTCACGTTTACTTATTCAAGGTTTTTCGTTCCCTGACTTGAAAACTGAACCGATAGTGGCATCTTTTGTAGAGATCGGGTGTACATACCAATAAAAAACGTGGGTTTAATAATTTGTAAATAACTAGGCGAGCTTTGGCAAGTGTTGTTCTGTTAATTTGCGAGTTTTTACGTACGTTTGTTATTTTTGTATGTTCATGTTTTGTGGTTTTGGATAAAAAATTTCCGCTTTATTTCCTCTTTTCCAGTGGTTTTCAACCTTTTTTGTACTTCGACCAGTCATAGAAACTCACTATAACCGATCGACCCCATCTCAAACCCGAATAAAGCAAATGTAATACAGCTGTGTACATAAAATATATACTCCTGACCCCTCCAAAAATGGTTCGCGACCCCATCTGGGGGCCGCGACACCCAGGTTGAAAACTACTGCTCTATCCACTCATGAGCGTTTGTCAACTCTACCGCCATGTTTTTCGTTAAAAAAGTAACCATGTTTAGGTTTATAAATGATGTTTTCGGACCTTTACATAGTTGAAATGACTTGTTATTGCTCGTTGTTTACACTGTCAGTAGAACGGCTGTACAGGACATTCAACTTATTGGATTACAGCACCGATTTGTATATCACTGACAGACTGATGCGGTTTAAGCGCTTGAAAGTATTACGTGACAAAAAGAATTTTAAATCTGCTTTTGGCCTCTAAGTAGGTCACAAAAGGTGTGACAGAACTATTTTGGCTTCTAAAAAACGTTCGTGTCGACAAGACGGTGTAAGCACTTTTTATGACTCTCATGAACGTTTAAAAGATTGTTTAGTGCTACTATAAAAATCGAAGCGAAAGTCAAAGGAGCAATTAAATCAAGTCGTTTATTCTGTTTTGTTTTTGTTACTGCATAAGCCCTTTTGTGACGGTCACCGCAAAATATCACCAATGAAGTTTTTGTGGATGTTAGTAGTTAGATTCAGCTACTGTCTTTTTTAAAAATTACCTTTGCATCAAACCAGGGCCGCAACCAGCTGATATGTTCCGGGGAGGAGGCACAATAATTGCCACTTGATGCTGTGCCTGACAACCAAATATGTTTTTTAAAAATTTCGGGGGGAGGCAAATGCCTGGTTGCGGCCCTGCATCAAACTGTATTGTAAGAATATGCGGGGAAATGTGACATAAGTGTACAAAGATTTTGCGCATTGTATCTTTGTAGTATCCGCAGTGCAGTCTTGTCCTTGCTAAAATGCTTTTGCGATATCCCACCGCAGTAGCCTGCATCTGGTGCTTTTACGGCGAATTTAAACCTTTATGAAAACGGCACGTATGGGGAACAAGGATGTTGGTTAAGTTCCCTCCCCAACTTTTACCCCAAACACCCAAAATCGTGCCAGCATTTTGTTTACTTCGAATTCGACTGCTTTCATTGCCATTGGTCAGTGGTATTTCATTGATCGCAGTTAACTTCACGTTCAAGTGCACATTGTAAATTATTGCTAATTTTCTTGTATACAAAATGCAAGAAACAGAAAATTGAAAAATAAACTGAATGCTTTCTGCTATGGTGGCAGAAAAAGAGTCCACTTCAAAAACGGCATCTAAATATATATCATTTCAATGAGTTATATAACGCTTGACGAATGGCTTAAACCTTATCCTAATCGACATCCGTTGGCTTAAGCATAATTTTGTTTTTTCGCTTGGATTGCTTGTATGTGCTGCGTTATTTTGGGTGGTATGCAAAATAAAACAAAGCATTGGCAAGTTTTTTGTCATGTATTTAGGACATGCCTGCTGAGCTAAAATGTGTGTACCATTTTGAAATCGCCTAAAAATATTAAACTTTTTATTCGAGATTACATGAGACATGAAAGTTTTTCAGGTTTTTGGCCAGCTCCTTACATAAGATCTTAGCATTCTCATGTATGGCCTAACATTGAGCTACTATAAAAAAGCTTGTACTCATTCAGATGTTCTTGTTCCTTTTGACAGCATATTCGGAAGGTAACTGATGTCATCGGGCGAAACTCTTAAGTCTAATTAGAATGTGCTGAAGAATATTAAAATGTGCCCCAAAAAAAATTGCTGGCAAGCTAGATGGTTGTTTTTAAATTAAAAAGAGAACTTGTGTCAGCATGGCAGGTGAACTAAGCAGTAATGCTGCTGTTGAACACGCAACACGTCATTGACAAAACAAGAAAATCACGGAGTCTTATAGCGAACGCTGATCTCATGCTACGATAAGGCACGACTCATTATGTACTGCGCAGAAAAAATACTTCACCCAGATTGTTGCTGAACTGGCCTCTGCTTTTGTAATATTTTTTGTGAATTGATGGAAACGGCAACACTGTTCCCATTTAGCACTCTTAGCACCTAAAAAAGTGAAACCTCGCTAATTTAGATCATGTCAGCTTCAGTTTCGGTGTAAAACTGGTTTAACGTTTGTGAATTGTTCAAGATTCCAGGCGTTGTTATCAGCTAAAGGAAAAATGTCTACACGGCAATGCTGCGTGTTGTATCAGTACAAATAAATTTTATGGGTTGTAAATAAAATAATTTCAAATGTTTTAAATCGATCAATGTAATTTTAAAAATTGTGACAATTTTTGGGAACGATAAAACGATGAATTTTCACATTTTCAGTGGAGATCATAAAAATTCAAATGAGTTGTTGATTTAAGGCTAACTGACCCCTTTAATACCTTCTGAGATCACATTTAATGAGAAAAGAAATTGCGCCTTGTCTTGTTTACTCGTAGCACCGCTATTTTGCACGATACAGTAAATTGCATAAGTTGTTAACCGTAAAAAATAATGTCAGAAAAGGCTAAATGCGCACCAAGTGAAAAGTTGTTGCAATAACTGCGCCACAGCTATAAACTCGTCGAATAACCAATTGACAAGTTTTTGTTAAGTTTGTATTGATTTCCAGAAAGACAATCAATTTTTTTCAACGGCAAGCATATTGGAAATAAATTTTAAATTTCGAACAGCTGATCTCCTCGGAACTCAAGAGTCGTGAGCGAGAAACCTTGCAAGTTAAGGAGTAGCGTCGCTAGACGGTGACAAAGACGTATATTTCGGTGCAAAATGGTTAAACGCGGAAGTAAAAGTGCACAAACTGGAAGCAATTGCAACTTAGAACACAAAAAAACGTGTTTTGGTGTTCGTTCAGCGACAACGAAAGATAATCTGTTGTAACATTCCGCTTTTCACATAACTGAGCAACAAGAGCAAAGTTGGGACTGGTCGCCTCCAGTTACGTTCAGGCCTCGCTTATGCCGACTTTTACTGCTGGACCGAGATGGCTGATCGTCAGCAGCCGCTGCTTCTTGGTCACTGTTGCTCTGAAAAAGTGGCGGAATGTTGGAGCCACGAATCTTGGGCTTGGGGTAAACACAAAGAGCGAAAGCTGAAATTACCCTTTGCTGGTCGATTAGGTTGTTTTGTTTAAGCTCGGCGCATTTTTTGCAGGACGATTTTCTCTCTTCATCTTGCAGCAGCATTTCCTCGAATGGGTCTGTGAGATCGGAGCCGGGGCCCTGATGGAAGTCACCTGAAGATAATGAGACTTTGCCTCCACGCGCTATTTACTGCAGTTTAGCCAAAAAAGCAAAGAAATTATCAAAGGGCATCGTGAAACGAAAAAAGCTTCTGTTGGACAAATTCAGAAACTCTCAAAAAGTGTAAGATGCACATCAGCTCCCGCACGCTCCTTCGTTTCTATCTACTAACCGTTTGGAGGCCAGTGTTCGTCTGTTTCCTTCATTCTGTGATTTTTGAAAAAAGTAATTTCACTAACGTCTTGTCGAATCTCATCCAGCTTCTCAGAGAAAGCTCCATCAGATGATTTGATTGCGTTGACGCCAAGCGCCTCAGGCTCTTGATTGGCATTGGAAAACGTGTCTGGAGTTTTGTGACCTGCATAAAACAGTCTTCTCAAACCAACACCAAACCCGCAGAATGAAAGTTATTTACACTGTATCAAGTTTTTTTTCGTTGGATTTCACAAATGAAACGGTGTTTAAGTTTCATTTTTGCAAATCAAGCACATTCCAGTAAAACCTTAATAAATGATGTTGCATTTTGACAAGTGTCAATGCTTACCTTCTGTTGAGATGACCGGTGGGACGGCATTGCTGCTGAGCAACGACGGAAGAGAGAGATCTTTCAAAGTGTATTCTGTTCCGGAATCGACATCGTTGTTGGAGATGAGTGATAAACTCACTTCGCATTCCCTAGTTCCCTCAGGTGACAGACCAGAGGGTGGCGCACTTCCATCGCTTTCTTTAATTGATGGCAGGTCGTCAGGTTCAAAGATGGACTCCGCAGTGACGTCAGCAATTACCTTGTATCGATTGTTGGCAAGGTTTTCTGATGAGCAAGTTCTGGTGAATGAGACACAAAGTCACCGGCAGGCTGTAACTCAGAGATGTGGCTCTAAGCTCTTATCCTTGAAAATAGATATAACAAAGCGACACTAAAACACGAAAAATCCCTTATGTGTAACTGACCTGGGGTTTTCCGGGTCCGTGTCAGTCGAAAAGCCCACGGTTGAATGCAGGATGGCTGATTGGTCGAATGAAGGTCGTGCTGCGTTAATAGGTGTTGACACGATCACATCGCTGCTCACAACGTTTGCAGCGCTCGACTTCTGCAAAATATTTCCTATGATGTGCCATTTCCGTCTTGAATGAAGTTTTTGGTAGGGAAGTTGAATATTGCTGTGATACGAAGAAAGTCTCAGTAGGTGAGAAAAACTGGACGTATTTTAGAAGAAATTAAAATTTTTTGACAGACACAAGCTTTTTGTGCAGTCACCTGTTTGCACAGGTATGCATTTTAAACGAGAAATAATGTGGTCAATTTAACTTGAAAGTTGAATCTCCAAGTGTTTGAAGAGGCGTTTTAGCTAATACTTATAAAGGTGGTGTATACACAAAACCTCAATACATACAAGTTACGAAGACACTAATTCCCAAAGTTACTTTTGGTGCAGCAGGAGTTTAAGCTGCGAAAGTAAACCGAAACATAATTTAAGAAAAAGTGCCCTTAATTTGAAAAGTGACGCAGTTTATCAGCACATCTCCCGATGTTTTCAGATAAATCGAAGGATGAATACCGTATAAGATTAGTAAAAGCTTTCGAACATGCCCAGCGAACTTGGTAAATTGAAGTTATGCAGATTTAAAAGGTGTTATATGTTTTTCATTGCTGTATTACACTGGTTTAATCTTCCAAGCCAGCGTTATCGAGTAGCTTAATTTCACATAGCTTTGGCACATACAAAAAAAACCTTTAAAACATTGGTGGAATTTTCAGAAACGAACCAGCACAAGCAGCTGTCACTCCTATACCAAAAATCTGCAAAACAACCACTTCAAAACTTATGAATAGCTCTCTGGTAAAATCATTACCACAGTTTTATTGATGGTTCCTCCATTATCGTTGCGTGACAATGCAACTTCCTGAGTTTTTTCGGAATAGCTCATTGTTTCCGATTCTGCAGTCGTTTCTGGCACCACTAAAATTTCCCTGTTCGGCACAAAATCTTGCTTCGACCTCGAAAGGCTTTGGCTTACTGAATGAGAACTGGTATTAAGTTCTAGCACTTCGATTCCCAATAAATCGGATGCGCTGCTGTGTTCTGTTGAAATTTTCCTTGCTTCGGGTGAAGTTGCTTTGTCAGTTTCGAGTTGAACTGAGTTCTCAATTACTTCGTTACCAGTAGGTGGTGTTTCCGCCTCTGCTATTTCCAAAAGCTGATTAAGGCCAGTACCGAAATCGCGCAAATGAACCGGCAACCTGTGTATAGAGAAGAGGATAACCCGCGTGTATAGAAGAGAAACATGGCGTTTTGTTATGCTAAGTCATACCTTCGCCTGTTTGTTGTTTCTATCAACGCTTGATAAATAATGGTTTCTTTACTCGAGTCGTTCCAAATACGACATACACACTTCAATGTCGGAGAAGAGCCGAATAAAAGTTACTAAGTAAAACTTGCGTTGAATGAAGCAATGCGGTAGGCCAAATGCATTGAGCATCCAAACTCGAAAAAAAGTGTTGAAATGGTAGTAACAAACGTCCCATCACTGTATTGCACAAATGAGAGGACAAACGCACCAAGCATGTAAACTGCTGTTATGCTCAAACCAAGCTTAATTACAATATGAAAACATAGCCTTGTAGCTTAGTGGTTGTTTTTCCACTTTTGTGCTGATAAGTGTGAAGGTTGACTTTAGCCCAGGTCTTAGCAAGAACCTATAAACTGTCAATACGGACTTTTGCCTGGTCCACAGTGTAGAAAGCCTGGAAGTTGTACCCTTAAGATTTGCACAGCCAGTTTTGTGGCTTTGACTTTGTCCAGTCATACCTTGCCGACCGATAGAGCTAGAGAGCTGTCCAAACCCTCTAAAGAAGCAGAAAGCCTCCTCGGTTCGATTTAAAAAAATCCGGGAACTTTCGAGTAAAGGATGCAGTTCACTGTTAAGTTCTGTCATCTTGCTTTGCCTTGCCATTGCAACTCCTCCGTGGGGACGAAAATTGCTTGGGGATGAGGCAGAGACAATCTCTGCATCAATTTAACCAATTTCGCGAAGTGCGCTGTTGTGCATACGTGGGATTTCACTTTGTTCGTATGTGCTTTATGCGTTTTTCTATGTGCACTGTGCTCATACGTTTAAACTCTGTGCGCAGAGATCCATTGTCATAACGCGATGGAACGGGCCACACACCGCTTACTTTTTATGAAGAAGGATCTGGAGACTTTGGCAGCCTCGGCAATGAGTTGCAGGTTTTCATGGTCATCATATACGGACAAAAATGTCGACTTTACACACACCTCAATACAGTAGGTCTGCGATCAGACAGAACTTCTGAAAAGGTGCTAATGATTAGAAGCTACTTTCAAAGTAAATTCTAAAGTTGCAAGGGGGCACATTATGTTTTTTAAATTTGTTTGTTTTGTTGAAACAAATTATTTTTGTTGACGTACACTCTTACATGATGATTGAGAAACCAATTCTCCAGCATTTCACTGATCGTGGATTTACGTTTTTAGATGCAGAAGATTAAGACAGCTTGTTGAACCGACAGGACTTTCATGAAACTTGTGACCAAAGCGATAAAACCAGAAAGCTTGCAGAGCAACTCCCACAAAAGTTTACACAAGTTTGCGTGTAAGTTCGGTTCAAACCGTGGTTGCTCTGAAGGAACATATTTTAATCAATAAAAAACACAAAACTTAACCTCGACTGTTCTTCCTCGGGTTTTGCGATTATCTTCGCGTAAGAAACAACCTTCGCTCGTGGCTTCGCCTCTTCAGAATCGAGCGACCGAGAGATCAGCCAATCGCGTGTTTCTTTATGTGGATCCGCTTCTGTCAGGGAGTTCAGTCTGCGAACTTGATCGGGATCCTCCTCATCAGAAGAGGTATCCAGAGAGGATGACGAATAAAAAGCTTCCAGCGGCGACTGGGCAATGGTTGACAGTTCGTGATGAGCGACTTCGTCAGCTTCACGATGGATTTTTAATGCTGTGGAATCAACTGACGATGAACTAGGTACATTTCCTGCAATATAAAGGAAGTAGACATTCACAAGTGTGTTTTGAAATACAAAAAGGAGTCTTTCAAATTGCTCATTCTTGCCTGCTTCTTCAAAGCCAATGAAAACACCTACCATGGAATAAACCTAAATTATCAAGCTCTTTTCAGTAAGAATTGTTTCCTTAATGGCTAATTCTACAACAGCTAACTTAATATACAAAATATAGCAGCTAACTTAATATACAAAATATAGATCTTCTGAGACCAAAGGCTGGGTAGAGTGCATGCAAACTTTTTCAGAATGTCTTGGTAATTACGTTTCGTGTGTTGAACACAAGTTTGCCCTAAATCTACGCACACAAGTCAAGTCGACTTTAAAAAACTACTTTGGAACATTTAGTTTTTCAAATTCTTTAGAACTGCTTGATGAAAAGCATTGTGACAAATCTCTGAAACCCTTGGACACCTTCAAAACAAGAGGCAACGAAGGACTTATCTAAATGATGATTCTTGTCCAGACCACACCCACTATGTCACACCTCATCTGCTCGAGTTATGCAATACACCAAAGAGGCACTTATCACATAAATACCACTTTGGAAAAATAACACTTATTCATATTACTGATTGTGTTTATTTTGTTTCGGCAGTGTCAGTACCAGGAGAGTTATCAAATAGCTGCTGTGTTCATCATCAATTACTTACTTGCAGCTGTTGCACTCCAAAATGTGACAGTTAAGGTTAGATATGAGAAAGTGTTGGGCACCGACCATGGTTAAGGAACTTGCATGTTATAAACGTATAGAGTAAAAATGCAATAAATTAATCGAGTGAGGTTCAGTTCGAACGTTTCCTACAGTTGGTTCAGTCAAAAGTATTGTAAGCAAAACTTCTATCATTATTATTATTATTATTATTATTTGGTTTGTATAATTAGGTGAAAAAAACATCCTTACCTATTTTAGTTTCTTATTAGTATAGACACCGTCATTTAGGAAGTATATTTAATTGGTTAACTGAGCAAAAAAGTTTCATGCAAAAGAGGACAGCAACAAAAAAGAGACCACATCTAAAATTTTCAGGCTAAAAACAGCTTTTCATAATATCGCAAAAATCAATAAAATTTGCATAGTTTAAAATAATGCGAAGACGTCTGATCCAACCAAGGTTATCTTTTCTATCGTCTAGGATTGTGTTTCAGTGCGATCTGGGAACAGATAAACACAGGCTATAGAGTTCTGTAAAAGTCACATTGCGCTTGCAACTGTTAGGTTTCGATAGTCTGTTTGTGCCACACACAGGCAAAGAACATTATTTGTCACACTACACGCTGCAAATGTATGCATGCTCAAATACCCGTTTTGGCACTTTTCAGTGGAAATGAGCATGCACGTATGAGGACAAGACTTGCGCCTTAGTTGTACCTGTGTTTGAAATTCCCTGTTCAAGCTCCCTATACTGTACATATTGCAACAACAAAACATAAGACTTAAGGTTGTTTAATATTTGTAATAAAAGAAAATGTAATGAAACATAACGAAAGTTTTAACCGTGATTATTAGTTAATATGCAGTGCTGTGCATGAGACCACTATTAATAAGTAGGTTTAAAATCGTATTTAGTAACAAAGCACTTATGACGTACTGACTGTAAAGTTTCAAAGAAAATGCCATTGTTTAAACTTCATGCATGTCAAAGTTTATAAGCTCGTAACCATGAGCTGATGTTTAATTATTAGCCCCTAAAGTAGGGGGAAAGGAAAGGCTATTTTTGTATTTTGAGAGACTTTTCGAAAAATATTAGAGCGTTTCGGTCTCTCAAAACGCTAAATAATACTGTATTGGTTCAAGCAGGGACGCCGGAACGTCGATTGGGCTAGGGGGGCAGTAAAAAAGTTGAGGGCAATGGAAATTCATGAAAAGCAAAAAAATCGTTACCAATTATGCTTGCTACTGTTCAACAACAATGTTGACCTCAAAAATAATAAAGTAAACTATAGAAAATGTGTTTCAATTCGATCATGATAAACCATAATATTCCGATGATGCCGTTATGAAAAAGACGCTTATGCCCCAGTTGTCCCTCTCTTGTAAGGTCAGGGGGTAATGCCACCGCTTTCCGGCGTCCCTGCTTACCGCTACCAGCAGTCACTGTCTCGAAGCACTACCTGCCAAGATGTCTGCGCTCAACAGTCACATGCGGGCGCGGCAAAATGCCTAATATCGTCACTTGAAGTCACTTGAACTGAACATTAGAAGATTTGTTGCCATGTTATTGTTACACAATAAAGACCAACAGTAAAACAATCCGATCGCAAGTTTGGCAACCTGCCTCTGCAGGCA
>JGI24159J19872_10000761_pt2 | contig 24821 bp, 7 predicted proteins | sample Ectturendosymbi4_FD_19872 | JGI IMG/M metagenome (IMG submission 19872)
GGGCGGCACCTTTTGGGGGGCGGCACTTTGCCGATAAAAATTAATTTTTGAAAGTAGTTTAAAAGTTCTAGCTTTTTTATTATTTTTAAGTAGACTCTTTTCAATTTTTGTGTTTAGAAGCTTAAAAAATACATGTGGCTCTGGATTCAGCAAATTGATGAAATTTTTATTTAGAAGTCTGGGTCAAATCCAATGTGCTAAAGTTCCCCACTGTTGTCTTGAATCAGAGTTTTTAACACACTTACTTGGGGGGTAATTGTGCCCCGTTCCCTACACCTTCATCGCCAGATAAAGCCATTACCATCACCCCAATCAAAAGCCTTTGGAATAAGGGAAAGAGATGACATTCGATGGCAGACTAGCAAACGTTAAGGCGCCGGTTGTTCGCGGTTTATATTGCCTCTCCTCTCAAAATCTAATAAAAAGGCTTTCCATGAAATCACGGTGAGTGGTCAAGGCTAGCTTAATCCTTTTTCTCGTATCGTTGTTTCCTCACTAACGCTCCAACTGCACATCATAACATCACGTGAAACTAGGGTTGCCTGATGCGTTTTTTTTGTAAAAATACCGGCCATTTTGGTTTGTCAACAGTGCCAGATCTAAGCTGCGTCGTATTTCGTAAGCGGCACAGGGAAAACAGAAAGACAATTAGTATTGTTAAACCACAATTATAATTGCCCTGTGTTTTGGCTGGCTCATTACAGTTCGGTATGTGTGTGACGTGACAATTGCACCAAGGATTGTCTCAACAACAGCAAATATGGAGAGTAAACTTCGCTGAAAGAACTCTCCTCACAAGTTTCACTGCTCGAGTCAACATAAATTGAGAAATTCTGCGCTATTTCTTGTTAGAAGTTACGGAAACTTATTTATTTTCAAAATACCGGCCTTTTACCGGCCTCTGCTAAATTAGCAGTAAAATACCGGCCTGGCCGGTGAAATATCGGCCATCTGGCAACCCTACGTGAACCCTAGGCGTTGACAACGAAGATTTTGCTGGGGCGGCAATAGTTCAGTGGTAGAGTGTCCGCCTCTCAAGTGGAAGTTGTGTGTCCGATTCATCCACACTGAGTGAATTGGCGTTACGCTCCTTGGGCAAGATCGTTCGCCTCAATTACCACGTTAAGAAGCAGTTTCAGGCGTTGGCATGCCGCTAATTGGCGTCGCAAAAATGATAAAAAAAAGCATTTCTTGGCACATCTCATGCTAGTTTGTAATGTTCAGTGGGATATTTTCAATAAGTGCCATAAGCTGTAGCCTAGTCATTAGGTGGGCTTATCAACATCAAATTTTGGCAGTTGAGGTGAAGAATTCTGCGAAGGGAATGTTGCTCAGTTTCAGTACAACGGCTGTTTTTCTGCATGACGTAATGATGTCGGAGAATGACGTTCTTGAAGCGGGGTAGTGGAGTTGGTGTGTTTGCGTGGGTAACTTTGAGCTCAGATTGTCGGTTTGAACTGCAAGTAGAGTGAATCAGAGCCAGCGGATAGGCAGCGTGAATTTCGTGATCTCCTTTGTTCAACGATAAATACTTAACATTTGCAGTATATCTCAACAAGAGAAGCTTAGAAAAGGTTTTGCTCTCATTTTGATGAATTTGAGGCAAGAACAGGGACGCCGGAGAGTGGGCGCATGACGGGGGCATTGTTCCCTATGCCTTTTCATAAAGCGGAAACGGGGGCGGAGATGCTCGTTTGTTAAAGTATCAGAGGTAGTTTCATGGTTTATTAAGATCGATTTGAAACAAATTTATTGCAGCTATTCGCGCAAACGTCGGAATGATTTTCTATAATTTCTGTTATTATTTTTGAGGTCAACATCGTTGCTGAACAGAAACAAACATAATTGGTGACGATCTATTTTACCTTTAACTCTTTTATTGCCCCCCATGCCCTACCGCTGTTCCGGCGTCTCTGGGCAAAAACTTCAGTCTGAAAACCTAACGCAAAGGGAAACGATATGTTTACATGCGGTGGTGATTACGGCTTCAAAAAGGCGTTAATCGGATTGGTTGTACAACTGGCAATGGCTGTACTGAATAAAGTTGTTCAACGCAGTTACCGTGGAACTTAGGACGTTGTAATCACTGCTGAGCATCCAAAAGGCCTATGTCCCAACTGGCATGGTTTGATAACTCGTGGAGTTTTAGAAATAGCCGTCTGTTGGTAACCAGTCCCTTCGCCACGGGTCTTAGCTTGGCCCCGCAATGTAAAGCACCATAAATCAGTGGATTTTTCGTCAAATTTTAGAATATCAATTCCCCCTGCACAAACGTAAAGTCCCACAATTGAAGACCTTCAGGCGATGGTTCTGTTGGTAACGAACAAAGGCTAACACTATGCACGTGCAACTGGAAGAGGTCCAACCCAACAGATAGACCAAGTGCGCAAGTCACGATGAAGACTGTAAGCCAGCGCTTCTCAAACACAGCCGGTTTTAAACTTGATAGTTTTTCAAAATTGGTCCACACCAATAGAGGGCTCCGCCTCCGCACAAGTGCCGACAGAGTTAACGTTTGAAGCCTTTTACATATTCTAAGAGGATTAAACCACTACTGAAACGTGAAGTGAACAATGAAACGTTCTTTACATCACTGTGATCATATTATCCGATTTATTACTATAGCCTGCTATACGCAGTAAATATACTTTTTAGTTAAAGACGGGGTACTACACGAAATAACATACATAAATGTTTACATCTGCAAAGTAGGTATGCCGCCATCACATCTCTTAATTTTTTCGTTTGATCCCCTGGAATGAGTAAACTATTGAAAAACCATGCGCTGGGCTTACCGGAGATTAAAAACCAGCAGAGAAGAAAATTTGGCGAATCATGTCGGGTTCGTAGATGTATATGTAAAGCAAGGAAAAAAACGCAAAAAATAATTATGAGAAAGGTGGTTGCAAGCCGAAAAAGCAAAACTCATAATCGACAGTGAAAAACAAGTCTTATTTCAGTTTGTGAGTGTTTGATTGTGATTATCAAGAAGCTTGATTGATCCTTAAATCTTTAAATAAGCACGAAATATGATCTCCTTTTATTTTAAAATTTTGTAAGTAAATTTGAGGGGTGGAAAGGGCGGCACTTAGCCTCGCTACGCCACTGGTTCTGCCCCAAAGTTTTGGTCTGCGCGGGACTTAAAGGGTGCGCTTTGTCGGGCAGTCCTATCGGAAGGTGCATAAATTTTGTGAATTTCGTGTAAGGGAAAGTGTTACTGCCCTGATGGCAGTGCACTGCCATAAAGTACGGTAGTTACTTTATGTGTGACAAGGAAAGCTGAGGTATTTTGGCAAAAACAAAATTCGCCAAAACACGCCTCGGTTGTTGTTTCTTGACTTGTCAACTTCACCTCCTATATCTTTTATACATAGATAACTTCGCATTTTGCGCGCGGCACTGGATTCTCTTTTCGTAAAAGGACTTTGTACATCTTCGAATGTATTAGTTGGCATCAGAACAATGCTTTGCTGCCTGTGCTTTATGCACCGTTCAGTTTCATACAGTACTTTTCATTCGTGGTTTCGAAAAACTGCACTTTGAAACGACGGTTATTTCAAGAGCTTTAGCACTGAATGTAATCAAGGTTTTGGCGCAAAGGCGGCTATCCAATTCGAGGATGCCTCACAGGTTACGATTCACTATCTGCAATACATTTCAATGTAGATTCTGTTGTATAGCACAACTGAGCATTGCTGTTGCGCAAAAGAAGTTTTTCTGCAAGCGCTGTGTATCCAAGTACTTCGCCAGCTACGCTTGTGAGACGTAAATTTCATATTAGTTTCTTCAAACAAGGCCTGTTGTGACCTAGTAATACGTGCATTATCTTAGAACAGAGGCCTCCAAACTTTTTTGTCAGAGGGCCGCACAAACCATTACACAACAGATCGAGGGCTGGGCATCTTACGTGATGTGATTGTCACATTCTGTCAAATAAACAAATTTTTCGTAAATATTATTTTTTCATTTAATATTCGCAAAATGTTTTTGCGCCCAGATGAAATAGTTTCGTGGGCCAGATGAAATGGCTCCGCTGGCCGTAGTCTGGAGACCCCTGTCTTAGAACAAGTGTTGCCGGCGCTACATGCACCAAATCACTTTGCTAACTTGTTTGTGATCGATAATGTGCCGCTTGTTGCCAGGGATTTTCGTAAAAGAATTTTGCCGTTTTGACTGGTGGGCCCTTCTGACCATAAAACGTACAAAATCATCGTGAAAATAACCAGTTTTCACGTCCCTAACTAAATGTACTTCTTTTGCACGTACATTTGCAAGCTTCGAACACAATTCGATATGGGTCTTGTACAGACTGCAAATAAAGGCTACTGGCGGAAGTCAGATATTTTCGTGTTGCTTCTCTACCTGCCCACTTGTTTTTTGGAGGCGGACTTGTGTTTGTTTTTGAAATAATGAAACTTTTTCGACATTTAACAGTTACTTTTTATGGATCGTGTGAATAATTGCTGAGTTTTTTGCTCAGTGGGAGAAGGTGACAGCGCAAGAAGTTTTCACAGATCAGCTGATGTCAACGGACAGATCAATTTTCAGGTGGATTTTATTGGCAATGCTCAACAGGTGAGTTTCTCTGCCAGTGCAGTTTTCGGCGTCAATCGCATTTGGCAATAAATCTTTTGTAGACACTTTCTATCGGTACCTTCTATGCTATCACACTTGCTTTGAAAACAACTTAGCTGAAGCGTGATTTTTTACTTGGAACTGCGACTGTTATGCTTATTTTATCCTTGTAAAAATTTTATTTCTTTTTGCAAAAACGTAATGTATATCGGAAAATTATTTTTAGCTGTTTGAAATGTTCTTGGCAAGGTTTTGCTGTTAACAACTAGAATGCTCTGCCTAAAAAGAGCTTTAACCTTCTGCCTTGTAATCACTACAGGTCTTTAGCAATTAAGTGCGCTACGTCTTATGATTGCGTCATTTTTTTCAAACATTTTTGTAATTTCTGCCTAATCGTGTTTTTTGGAAAACTCTTTTAAATGATTTACCACATCCTAGTTTGGTTTTTCACTAGCAGTCTGCTTTGTTGGGATAGTTTCCAAACGCATTAAACTCTTGAATTTGTTGTATGAACTGCAGTCAACATAGTGGCGTATGTTTTTTTTTATACTCGTTACTTAAATAAACGGAATATTTTGTTAGAAAACTGATCAATCAATCAATTTAACTCGGACGAAGTTGCTGCACAAATCCACACCGAGCTCGTGTGGTTTGAAAACTCGTTTTTTGTAAAGTAAAGGCAGGAAAAAAGTTTCATTAGACTCGCTTTGTACTCCCTGTGGAGTGACGAGTGAATTGCGGGCCCCCATCTCCGTTTACCCGTGGGCCACATGGCTACTTCTATAGGGAATGCTGCACTGTTGGCATGTCAGTGGCAGGACCTTTCGTCCAAGGCAGAATTTGCGGCACGATTTCCCTTTGACGGTGCATGTTATCACAGAGCAATCGCATGTTTACAGTCAGCAGCTTAACCAACCTGATTTGCAATTAATGGCAACATAGCATAAAGACTTAGTTATGAGTAAAATATGCAAGTGCTTCATCACCCATAAACGTTAAGTTAATCGTAGTTTAATTGCGCAACCCTTTAACGGCCGCGATTGACCAGCTCTTTTTTGACCATAAATTGCCAGCCGCTAGAGAGCTTTTCAAACCCTCTCCGGATTCAGCAAGTCTTCCAGTTGACATCGAAAAAAAACGTTTTTCTTTTTTGGTGGGGGGTTTCTGGAGGTGACGTCACAATGAGGGCATGTTTTAGAAATTTTGGCTACTTTTGACTGGCCCTGGGCCCCAACCCATTGACCCATTCTTTGGGCTCAAAGTTTTGTTAAACTAGGACAAAATCCACGCCTATAGAGCCCTTGATTTTGACTTGCTAGCATACCTGTAGCCAAAATTATGGGTCAAAAACCCAGTTTTTGGCCTAATTCAAAACTGTTCAGAAAAGGCATAATTTGCCCTTTCAGGGCAAACTTGGCGTCGTGTAGTTTAGAATAAAAAAATTTTTTTTTTAAATTTGGGTGGGGGTCTTTGGGCCAATGGGATCATGACAAGGGCATGTTTTTTGGTTAATTATATGACGTCATCATCCAATCCACGCGCCAATATTTTGGCTCGCAGTATTTTTGGATTCTAGGAGAGAATACGCGTTTTTAGAGCCCTTGATTTGAGTTTCTAGCGTTTCTGGTTCAAACATTAGGCCAAAAAACAACTAATTGGTAAGGAGCTTATCTGAGTGCTTTTGGGGAATTTCCCTAATTCATTTCAACGTTTTTTGGCCCTAATCTTGGAACCAGGATCGCTAAAAACCCATTCGGACCCTTCAAAGTCCCGAAATGTAAACTAAGTCATTTAAATAGCTCCTGCGGGTCTTAAAGGTAGGTTTGGGCAAAAATGCTGACGTCAGCAAAAAATAACAGAAACATCCTATGATTATAAAGCATTGAAAAAAAAAACAGACATCCTAAACTGAAGTTTTTTCTTATTGCAAACGACATACCTTCGAGTCTTTGGAGGGTTTGAACAGCTCTCTAGCTCAATCTGACGGCAAGTTATTGCCTGGGGTGAAATGCCCCCAGAGTGGCTTTTGAGGGAGCAAACGTTTGGTCAATTTTTGGTTTATAAGCCATAATTGTCGCTCCCGATATGCTAGAAAGTTAATCAAGGGCTCTATAGACGCAGATTTTGACCTAGTTTTCAACTAAAATCTGAGTCCAAAAAATGGCCCATTGGGACGGCGCCCAGGGCCAGGCAAAGATGGTCAAAATAAATAACGCAAAACACCCCTAGTTGTGACGTTCTCCCCAGAAAAGCTCAAATCCAAAACGAAAAATTTTTTTTTTCGATTTTGACTACAAGACTTGCTGAATCCGTAGAGGGTTTGAACAACTCTCTAGCTCTAGCGGCTGGTGATTTATGGCCAAAAAAGGGCGGGCCAATATATTGGTTCGCGCGGTCGTTAAAGGGCGGTTTTAACTTGAAACTGTTCCATTTTTTTTGTACGCACGACTTGAAGCAATCTTTAACTTAACGTATAACGTCAAAAACGTAACATGTGTTATTGCTAATTCGAACGTTGTGTCTGCCACTGAGTTAGTGGTGTAAGTATCTTTTTAAAGTGTTTTGAGAGACTGAAACAGTCTTTCGAATTGTGCAACTATCTCTCAAAGTATAGTATAAAATCGCTTTACTACCACAATCAAAGGACGCTAAAACTTGATTTGCGACCATCTCGGTATTCATTGAAAATAGTTGCGGTCTCTCAATGTCAACAAGGTCAAATGCTGGTGGCGGAAATGGAGTTCTGTTGTTTCTTGCCACCTGTGTAAATGTACATGTTTTGTGATGCTTCACCGATTTCTGCAATCATAAAAATAAAATGTTATTGAAAAAAGTAAGCTAGTGTGAATTGTGTTTATTCATCAACTAAAGTAGCAGCTACGAGATTCAGGCCCAAGTCAAGGTACGTATTTTTTGAAAAACTGCTGACCACTTAAGCGTTAAATAACAATCGGGATATTTTTTTGGTTTTGTACAGGCGATCACTGTGAAGACACAAGCTATCGGTCTTGGAGACAGTGATCAAGCAACAGCCCAGTTTTCCGTGCTGCCATACGTGTCCCTAAGCAACAACTTTCTTCAAGTCAGTGAGACAAATATTTGTCAAGGAAATATGGTAGCTCTAAGCAGCTAAATTTAAGAATGCTATCTAATTTACACTCAAAGTACCAAGTTGTTGTGTCTAAGTAAGAAGTTTTGTTGCAGATTCGAGCTGACAATCACATTGTGGATGTTGGTGGAGACCTGACTCTAACATTCGATTATGACCAGAATACTCCCAACGAAATCCGCTATTTTGTAAGTAATCTTAATGTCTATGTAGGAAAAAATAGAAATAAAAGCGGTAACTCAAGACGTATGAACAGATTTGAGTGAGCTATTTTTATGTCTTTGTATTTCGAGATATTTACGAAGTTTTCAAAATGATTGCCTTTTATTAGCCAAAAATATAGCATGTGTGTGCTTGGCAAGTCAAGTTTTAGATTTGAAAAAAAGACAATACAATAGCACTCGTTTAGTTAAGTGTGTTGTGTTCTCATCTCACTGGGAATTTTGTAACGTCCGCGTTTTTATTCTGTTGGATTTGAAGAACAAAAAACAAGTGCCACTTTTCTGGGAAAAGAAACTACCCAAATATTGAAAGACCGAGGATGTAGGAATAGCACAATTTTTTCCTGATTTCAGAACGTTTTAAAAGACTTGCTGTCTAAGTTTTTTTACAGGGAAGTATTGGCACATTGATCTTTTTTTCCATACTTTATTTTAAAAATCCATTATGTAGGTGTCCAAATAATTTTATGTCTGGAATCTTGTCATGGTAGTGAGGTGAAGCATAGTAACAGAAAGTACAAGTAAGCAAAATACAGTGGATGAGCCAGTTGCGTTTCTTTTTTCTTTAGAAACACTTATTAAATGATGCCATATCTGATGAAGAAAGGAAACATATAAAAAGGTTTTTTTTTTAATGCAATTTAGCTTATTCTTTGTTGCTTCTGCCTGTATATGATACATCTACGGCACTAATATATGACAGTACCACCGTAAACATGTTACTTAATTATGGCAAATTTCGAAAGGTTATATGTTGTTTCAGTCACCGTATAGTTTTTATGTGCGAGTACCAACTAAGATTTAAAGCTTGAAACAATTTTCATGTTGAAACATTGTCTTCATTTTTTCCACGGTGGTTTTTGATGAAATCCATTACTGAATGCTCGCGATCTGTTTTTTCTTCTGCCGTATCCAAGTCAGAGGACATTTCGTTGAGCATGATTCATTTTCTGTTGGGAGATATTTTGGTTGAATACAGTTTTTGCCAAGCTGCAGCGGAGCTACTTCAAACAATTGCCATTCATACCTAAACGCTACCAACTAAGCCGGTCTGTGTCACACTCAAGCGTAGGAGTTTAGTGAGACAGTACGTGCATCAATCTGCAAATTCACTTGACGATGTTCATCAGCTCTACGAACTGTTGAAGTTTATTTCAAAAAAGCCTTGTTGTATACTTCTTACACGTTAGTGCTGTCTTCTTATTTTGTTTCCATTCTGCAATTGATTTATTTGCAGGTGCTTTCGAGAGGCACTTTAGTTTTTTCGGGAATCCACACTCCGCAAAGAAACGCACAAAGTAGTACGGAGATAATAACAATCACCCACAAGATGGTTCCATCAATACGCGTGGTTGCGTATTATCTCAGTGGCACCGAAGTAGTGTCTGCGTCATTGTGGATCAATGTCGTGAATCGCTGCAAGACCGTAAGAATCATGCATTTTACAATTTTTGCCTCAAAACCGAAGTAGTGTCTGCGTCGATAGTTGTCACTTAATTTGTCCTTAATGGTTCTCCTTTTTTAGAAACAGTGGTGCATTTGGAAAAGGTTGTTAAATGCAGGTGATTTTAAGATCATCTTGAATGAAAATAAAACAAATAATGAATTTATGTGTTAGAAAATAAGAATATCAGAAAGGAGGGAACAAACGTGTTTTCAGAAAGCACGTTTCAAATGCTTTTGTGAGTTCTACTTTACCAGAACAAAATCATAGCGATGTTCCCCTTTTGATTTGCTTCCCAAAGGAAGACCTTTGAATCTTATGTAATGGAGCAGAATTATAAATCTTTTATGGATAATAACACAAGGTAACAGCAGTGAAAACGGCGCTTAACTTTCAGTATATTCCTGATGTAGAATCATTCCTGTAACGTCTGCAATTTTGCATTCAAAAATTTACGATTGGCGTTATTGGAATGAAAATCACTGCGAAAAGGAAGAGAAGTTTGTGGTTATTGATGTTGCGAAGGTAACCTGATCATTGGCCAAATGCAGGCTTGCCAATAGAAATGGGATTTGTCCCCTGAAATGGACAGTGGACTTCACATTTTTCCGTGTCCTGTCATTAGTAATGGTACGCCATATAGCAGGAATTTTCCGGATTTGAAGGTTGAATACCAATTTTTTTTGTGCTCACAGCACAGTGAGATCCACACATAGAGGATTAGAGCCATATGGAGGAGAGATGCGAGGCTCCTGAAAAAAAAGCCAGTTTTTGGATGACAACTAAAGAAGGATCACCCAATATTCATTGGATCTCCTCATTACAGTCTTTTAGATATTTTAGACATGACTCTAATAGAGGCTATACATTATGCATGGACATAATATAATGTACTTCGTGTTACTAGAATCGTGGTAATCCCATGAGATGGGACAGTCACTAGGTAGTTGCCATGAAACGGGAAAAAAATGTCCCATAGGCAAGCCTGGTACAAAGACACTGCTCAAACCCAACCAAGCAACACGACGTTGACTAGTGGTGGTGGTAAGAAAATTGAACATCTAGAATTGTAGTGCTTGTGGTTGTGTGATGATCATGCAAGAACCTGGGGTGTGGTTGGGTCATCTTTCTCAAAGATTATTGATTAGTCCCCTCCTAAAATTATCTATTTTTGGCTGGACGCCTAGTTGTCGCTCTTTTCCTTGCCAAGGTCTTCTCTTTCTGGACGAAGGTCTCCTGCTCGTCTTTATTCTGATTCATAAAGTAGCTTGTAGTTTCCAACATAACTAAATTTTAAGCTGATCACTATGGAGGGACGTGTAACAGAAACCCGCGAAAGCTCCGGACACTGACTCCACCAATTATGACATGTGTAAGGGTGGAGTATTAAAGCCTGCAATTCCATCACATTTTTGTCAATACATTCTCAAAGTGAGACAAAAGCAAGTGCATTGCGAATTGGTAAGATCTGAGTGAAGCAAATCTTTTTTCACAAGTGGCACAAAGGGTATTTTGATGACATAAATAACAGTATTCCGACTTTTAACAGCTTTCGATTAACTTGCCTCAGGTCACACTCTCACCCTAAATATGTATTTTGTATGACGGAAACACAGTCAATAGAAGTTCTTAAACGCATTTTCTATTTAATAATTGGCATTGGCTAACGTCATTGATGAAGTACTTCTTGGTGCTCATTTCAATGATCGACATGAATCTTTGCCCTCAATTATAATTCGTTCGTTCCATTGTGTTTCGACTTACTTCACGTCATTTGGCATTCCGGTAGCTGGCGTTGGCGTCGCCAGGCCTTGTGTCTGGTATTGATTCCAGACACTGGCAGACAGTACAGTGCGTCGCCAAAGTCTTCCTTGATTAATGGGTATGTACATGTAGAGCCAATGCCATCGAATTTACGATAAATTTCGTCTGCTTGCAAGGTAATGTATTCGACATGGTGAGCTAAAATTACCTCCACATATAATTTCAATATTGAGGAGAAAATTTTCACTTTCAGGTTGTTACGAATTGTTGCTTGCTGCAACAGTTAACTAAATGTGCATTTGAAAGCATGCATTTAAATATGTCTTTCTTTTAACTATTGTTTGAAAAAAATGCATTGTGAGAAGTGCAGCATAGCTTTTTGTGAAACGTGTAAATTAATGTTGAATGCTTATTAACGGCAGTTTACAGAAATTAAATTCAACAGCAATCAGAAAATGTTTTCATTATTTTGCAGGAGCTCACCGCAACAGTCCCTGAACAAATCTTACCTGGCAGTTCGTTCCAGGTCACACTTCGAGGAGGTAAAGTCCACTTTCACGCATTTGGGATTGCCTGCAGTTTAGGACGAACTTCCACTGACAAATGGTCGTTTCTTTGACGTAGAGAAATAACTCAACTTGCATTTCATTAATTGTCACTGTAAACCCGTCGTGTGTAAAGTAGTTCAATTCTAGTCATTGCAAGGCGAACTTGCAGCTGCTATACCTGTTGATGAAAGTGTGGGGTTGAGTCTGTGCGATATTGTAAGTGTTTACACTGACATTATTAATATGCTGTAAGATGGCAATATAAAATGCGACCTAATCTTCTGGCATAACGGCAGCCAGTGGAAGTATAAAGACAAGTAGCAATGCAAGATAAAAATGGTAGTAGTCGGTGTAATTCAAAACAATGACGACGATTTTACGTCATTCATTCATCATTAATTTATTTCAAGTGTGTAAGCACTCTAGTCAAAGTGTTAAATCGTGTCGTGTTTTGTAGTAATTCTTACAATACTCGAGCTATTTACTTATCACTTTACTTATCACTTTACTTATCACTTTACTTATCACTTTACTTATCACTTTACTTATCACTTTACTTATCACTTTACTTATCACTTTACTTATCACTAAGCATCTTGACTCCACTTACAATTAGCATTGAGGTGGCTTGACTTGTCTCGAAAACTCAACCTTTTTAGGCACTTGGTTTGGCTAACATTAACTCAGTGGTTCTTAACCTTACAAACCCGCCGAACACCTACGTTATTCTCAAAGCTTGTTTCGAACCCCAATTTGTTGTACCAATGACAAAAAGAAACAAAAATAGCAGCAAGAAAGCAAGGAATGAAAATGGGTTACTGATTAGGTAGGTTAATGAAACAATCTCGAAGATTCGTGGCTTTTTTTCAGAAAGAGCAATTCCATGTCCTTTTTACAAGGAAGTTTCTTCCGTGTTGTGATTTAACATCCACCCGTACAGAAAACGCATGCTCGCATAAATATGCTATCACGAAAGACGAGAGAATATGGGTAAATTTAGTGATGCGCGGATACCCATTTGGTGTGACACCAAAAAGTATGAAGATATGTTGTGCTGAAGGTATGCTTTTGTAACTCGCTTTCCTGAAGCTCTATGTTGTCGTCTGTGTGTTGATTGTTAATAGATAGCCAACAAACTTCAGAAGGGTAGAGAAGGACTTACAATCGCGAGTCGTTTTTTGATACGGCTGCATAAAAATGCAATGACTGAGAGCGCACCCTCACACGTGATTAACACTTTGAACAACAATTTTGAGAGCGTAAGCGTGTATTGGCGGCAACATTTTTGATACGAGTGCGCAATGATGCGTGAAAGTGATGTGTGGAGCATCACTCTTAGCTTACTTATCTATGATGAGAGTTATAACTTGCTAACAGCAAAAAATGGAAATTATTGCACAATATTACGTACTTACGATTTATGAAAAGTGGCGGGACGTGGACGATGATGTCCCCGTTACATTTGACATAACCTATAACATTTAGATAACTTCAACTTTATTTTTCCTTGCCATAAGCTGATGAAAGGAATAACTCTAGCGATGATAGTTCTCCGTGCAGCGCAGTATGTGCAGTGAAGATACCCTTCAAACAAAATTATAATGGAATTGTTGCATCACATGAATGAAGCGATTTAATAGTACAGTGAAGAGTGTCGTGATTAGCTTGCCGTGATCGTAGCCGCGGTTTTAGTCAAGCTCCATCCAAAATCTCCTTTCCCGTACCTTGACTTGTTTAGGACATAGGCAGTGTCGCGATAGTATATGGAACTGAAGACTGTTCTATTTTGACAAAGGCTAGCCTATACATTAGTTATATAATACAATATAACCAAAAACCTGAATGTTGTAACTCAGAGGACCTCTGTCGAAACCCTGAAACGGCTNCGTCGAACCCAGGCTAAGAACCACAGCATTGACGTTTGAGCTTAGTTTAAATTTCTGAATTCGTGCTGTGACGAGACAAAGCAGTGATGATCTGCGACTCATGAAGACATTTCCTTGCTTAGTCAGTCTTGGTCAATGATCAGTCAAACAATCGACCGAACTCTTGGTCAAAACATGAATGAACTCGATTCCAAGTTATATGATTCGAAAATGAGACCTTGACATAAAAGATATTTTGAATCTATGCATCGTATCCAAAGCGGTTCCCTGCTGACAGTGACAATTTGTGGAACGTGGATGTACTTTCACAGTAATGAAACGTTTACTAACAATATCAGAGACGGTTGCACAGCAATGTTCCTCTGAGGTGCGCAAATATGCAGTACAACCAGACCATTTGCGCCATAAATCCCATTCTCGCGCACTTGCTTGCAACATTCCAAATTTAGAAGTAAATAATCACGAACATTTTTTGGGCAGAAGCACAAAGCTTCAGAGTGAGAACGATTCTAATACGATTCCCGATTCTCCTTTACGTGTATTTTGTTGGCATTTTGATAAGATTTGTACTTTAAAAATTCACAAAGTTTGTATTTCATTTAGAACTCTGCTATAAATCAGCGTTAAACCAATCATGCTCACTAAAACAAACATTTGCTCAATGAAAAATGTTCTTGGGGTGAACACTGTTTCAGAGTAATGTAACAATGTCAAAGACTATTTTGCCAATAGGGAAAGCTGTTTTCGTCATTTTTCTGTTATTTTTTGTTGTTTTGTTCTGTGATTCATCTTTTCCATTTAAATGCCAAACTGTTAGTGACGCTGGGGTTTTGATTTGCATTCGCATTACGCCTTTGTACATGGAAAACTTGGGGAAATGAATGCGGTGCGTAACAGCCAAGAAATAAACAGAAACGTCGCAGATAAAAGCTCTTCGCTTTGATGTGAATTTAGGTAGAAGCGCACCAGGACCAAAACAAAGGTGCACCATTAACCTGCATCAGGGAACTCCGTAAATCAACTCATAACATTTTTGAATGTTTGTGAAATATCAGTAAAACTTTCAAAACTTAAAAATAATTTTACCTGCGAGAAAATTAATCAAGAACGTTGTATGACCAAACGTTGCATTAAAATGCTTTTTCTATTTTAATCGCTGCGGCCTTTCTCCGGAAAGTGAGGTTTTGGTAGCAGTACAAAATCAACGCGACAGCATTCATCTTGCCTAACAAAACCACTGGTAGAAAACAAGGGTAAAGTCAGTGGCGGATCCAGGGGGGAGCAATTTGGGGCAACTTCCAAATGCTTGTGGAGCCGCAAACGTCTGTGGCGCCCTTTTGCCACAAATGCGGCCCTTTTGGTGCCCATGGAAGTAGAAAGAGAGATAATAAGATACTCTAAAATAAACAATGTTTTTCTCTTGGTTAAACGTCAGGATTTACGTGCCGTGCTTAACCCAAACTCTTATCGAATTGCGTGTACAATGCTATTGTTTCGCAATACTGTAGTACCACTGTTTCGTTATTTCTTTGCCACTTGAGAACTGCCCAACCTTACGTTATGTAATCACAAATGCAGTTGCTTTCGCTTCACGCGGTTCTCGACTGGACTGTGCGAAATTGGTCTGCTTCTTTACAAGTTTATTTCTTTAATGCCTGATGACAGCCTCGAAAGGAAACGCAGCAGTGAAAATAGGAATGTAATATGGAAAACTTATTAATGACTCAAGATTTTACAAGTCTCCAAAATGAAAACGAAAAAACAGTTTCAGGGCTGCTGTCAGTGCAGTTCGTGGGTTCGCAGTGTGTCTGCATCGTGGGTTTGCAATATAAAGGTGAGTGGATGAGTTTCTCGACGGAACTAAGCACCTGATTGAACCATAAAATGCAGTGTGTAAATAGCTATAGATGTATACGTTAGCAAACAACTTACCGCTGTGTGACAAAAATGCATTGAACGCGCTCGATTAGCTCAATGGATTAAGACCTACCGTAACAATGCAATTGTACAACTCCTCGTTTGACAGCCCCCCCAAACGCCTGGTTTGGATTCGTCCCTAGTTAGAGTACTGCAAGACTTCGGGACCAGAACAGATAGACGAACACAAATGCGTAAACTAAGCTTAGTAGCAAAAGATATTAGGGAAACAGATTAACAAGGAGTTGATAAAATGGATGGATGTAGCAGCACGAAATGACACACACATAGTAGAGAAGGAAAGGGAGAAAATGGAAAAATATCAAGATCTGAAATTATAAATACAGAGAATGTGGAACATCAAAGCCTGGGTAGAACCATAAATAGCAATGGGAACTCTAGCAGCAACTAACAGTAGAAGAACACCCCGATGATATCCCCGGAAAAACAAGGTACCCAACTTGGAAAAATAGCGTTTCTTGGCAGTTTCCACATCCTACGAAAGGCGATCTATTCTCCCGGAGTCCGGGTAAGACTCCGATATAAAAAAGAACAAAGGTTGAGACAAATGCAAGACATAATGAATAATACAAAAAACTAAAGCACAGGATGAGTGTAAATAAAGTTAAAAATACAAGAAATGCTGCTGAAAAATAACCTAAATAACGCTTTTTGGCAAAATGTGGCGAACTGTAATTCATCGTTTGGTAGCAACAATTACCCTACGCTTTGGGTGTGGATTTTTAAAACCAGCATTTGTGCAGGTGCACCTAACGCCCATGTTAGCTTGATTGGAGTGGACAGAGCAGCATATTTCTTGTACAACGGCAGTAGATTGCAAAGAAACTCGATGTTTGAAAAGATGCAGAGCTTCGATCAAGGTTGTGTACTTCATGGAGGAAGAAACGGGAAAGACGTTTTTACGGTAAAGCAAATTTTAAAGACAAGTTGGTTAATTTCTTCAACGTTTTTTGTAAAATGTGGTAATTAGGGCAACCAATTTTTTGACCTAACAACTTAAAATTTTGACTTAATAATTTATGCATTTTGACTTTATTTTGACCTATAAATTTTCTGCGTTTGCAACTGCAAATAATTCAGCTTTAGGTGTTGAGGTTAATCCATAAGTGTATTCATGCACTCTAAGCTTCGAAATTTAAAAAAATTAATGATTTAACTTCGGGGATGATATATTGATAAGCACATTAATAACTACAGCAGAGTCAAACCTGAGAACATCATTAAGCTGAAATACTGAATGCATAATGGATTGAGTATTTACCAAAACAAGTACCGTATGACCACATTTCTCGCCTACCACGCCTATCTTACATAATTTGATCGTCCAGTAGTGGGTAAAACAACATTGTTATGTCAGAAATCGCAATAAACCCACTATTATTACAGAATTGCAGCTAAACTTGCAAAAGCATGTCAATGTCTGCTGTTGTAGTTTGAATGAAATATCGATATTTAAGAGAAAAAACTGTGCTTCAAAAAAAGTTTGACCTAACAATAAATTTTGACCTAATGATAAATTTGGCTTTTTTGACCTAATAACTTCGAATCCCTCATGGTATGAGGGTGAAATTTGGTTTGTGGACGTTTCAAAAACTTTAAAAACGGCAGAAAATTTTTGACTTTATTGACTTTTGTTTGCCCTCGTGATAATCATAGTTAAATCCACAATAGTGACAATATTAGTAAACATCCAACACAAAACACTGTCTGGTTTGATGATTTTCATGGATGTCTATTCAGGTATCTATACAGTATGTAAAAGAAAACATGTCTATAAATTAGCTTGGCATAGTTAGCTTTGAACATTCTCTTTGTAGTACCTATGTGGTTCGACGCTTCCACCAGGCAGTTGCGATCATAAAGTTTGTTCGATTCGAAACTATATGCTGTCTCAATATCTTGATGGATGGAAGTTACACTTCATTGCTCCTTCATTACATCAGTTGTGGTTTGAGGAGAAATCACTAAAGTTATTCAAGAAACCCAACTATTTCCAAGCGGATGTTTCGCAATACGATCATTTTGCAACTTGCTTCCAAGCGTTTTCAAGGACGCGCCCCTGTTTGGTTGCCCGAGTTACGACATAACTGTCGGTGTTTATTATTTGAATCAACTTGGTTCTATTCACCATGGAGCATTTTGCTAAATTAACTGAACCCATTATTTTAATTCTAAACTTGCGAAAGCTTCCAAAACTGCGCTCATTCCAAGTGACTCTTCTGCAAAGACTGGGGACCTTAAACGCCGTTTTGTTTCTGACGAGACATGCCGACCTGCTGAATGTGGTGAGACTTGGCTTTCACCAAATCATAGGCCTGGGAACCTCTCTTATTTATGTGAGGAAGAGATATCCGAGAAAAATTCAATACTTCAGTTGAAAACCAAATATAATGGTGAATCCCTTTTCTTTCTCTGAATATGACGAATGTTTTGAAATCACCAAGGAATAAAATTTCAAGACTTTTTCAGTGTTTATCCATTTATCTATGTTCATTTCCAAGTATAAAATTTTTCTTTCAACCGCTCTGTATTTTAAGCTTCTGTCAAGAGGCGGACTTTCTGTAAATTTTCTTTTTTTAAGTTAAAGTAGGTTTTTGTAACACCTTGCGAAATTTATGTTAAGGTGTTTAATTTTAGTTCCAACAAAATGCAGCTATTACTTTAGCACAGGGGTTTCCAAACTACGGCTCGTAGGCCGAATCCGGCCCGCAAAGCCATGTCGCACGGGCGCAAAGACATTTAGTCAATAATGAAAAATAATATATTTACAAAAAATTTGTTGATTTGGTAGAATGTAACATATCCCGAAACAATCACATTACGTAAGATGTCTGGCCTTTCAGCTGTTGTGTAATGCCTTACGTTGCCCTATGACGAAAAAGTGTGGAGACCCCTGGTTTAGCGCATGCTTCAGACGAAACTTCTGCATACTTGCCAAAAGTTAGTTGTTGTTGCAAATTGTTCTGTTTGTGATTTGATGTGGGCATAATTAAAAAAGTTTCATGATATTTTCTTTTTTTGAAGATCTTTGTGCGGAAAAGCAAATCATATCCATTTTTTTAATAATTCCAGGGAGCTGGCTTGATCTTGGCTACAACAACTGAACAACCTATCGAGGTGCGTTCACTAGATTGCAACCAACAGCAAGGTGCTTCAAGGAAAAAACGAAATGCAGAAGACAGTTCCAAGCTAAATGAGACAGGTGCACATAAAATAAAAAAAAAACTCGACTGGGTCGCTTGTTGCAAAACCACTTTAGTGTATGTGTATCCAGCTTAATTTCATTCGCTTTTCTCAAAGCGTTTCTATAGGATGCTTCTAAACCTGGTGTGTGTCAAGAATCCTAGAAGTATGTAGTGTTCCAGCAGCGCGAAAATGGGCCCATTTGGCGAGAAAAGATGGCCGTCATGTGCACTACGTGTGCATAATGGTAAGACGTGAAATGTGCCTTCAAACATGATGGTTTCATATCGAGCCATTCCCAATCACTTTGAACAAAACTATTGTTGAGGTTTTTGAAGACCGCTTTCTATTATAAAATCAAACACTAAGTCCACGTGGAATTCAAGGTAAGTTCTCTTCTTCGTCGAACTAAATGGGGAACATTGGAGTTAGCCTTACTGACTGCGCTATACTTAACACTCCTTTGATTACGTGCTTGCAAATAAAAATGCGGCAAAACAAGTTTGCTAGGTGCAGCTGGACCTTGATATAGGTTCAGTCAATGTCAGACAAGCCAAAACAGACCGAAAAAGTTCTGGAAATTTAAGCTGAAAGCATTTGAGCTTTGAAAAATGTTAAACAACATTTTTTGCCAACACCAATAAAAACCCAAAAAATATGCCAAAAACTATTACGCACGTGATAGACAGAATTTTCTCGTGTCAAACCACCTTTGAAAAGGCTACATTTCTGAAGTTTGGCCAACCTAACAACCCTGGCCAAAAGGCCAGGGTCACTAATCACGAGCAGTTCGCTATAACTCTAATTGTGATATCATTCTTAAAACGTAACGTAACAAACCAGAGAATCTGGCTACAATTTATTTATGCCATTGCACTAGTCATTAACTGCAGTAATGTGCCTTTTCATCATCAGCAAGTGGTTCTAATTATTTATTGTGATCATAATTGTTTCAAAATATGATGAAAAACTTTTGTGTTTTAAAATGGTAGGAAAGTCTGAGTTTTGGTAATTTTAATGTTTGCAAAAATGTTCTCTTAAATGTGCTTCATCAAATGAATCCCCATTGCAAGTGATATTTAGCATCAACAGGCAGATTTATCCCCAGTTGAGAACTCCTGCTTTAATGCTGTAATGATCATCCTTTTAAAGCCCAGCATGGATCACTGCCTGCTGATCTAAGACCCTGTTGCCAGTTAATTAAGTCGCCTCCAGCAACCATAGCAAGCTTCAGAAACAAATGTTTGAGAATAAATAATCGCTGGTGCGAAATGTAGTATTTGCATCCACGGGTTTGGTCTTGTTGCCAGGGGCGTAACTAGAGGTTTGAGCTAGGGTGTGCAAAACGTAGCTGAGAGAGGCCACTGGCCATCGTAGGGGGGCCCACTAGCCAACACACTCATTAAAAAGTTAAGAAATAGTAGTGAATCCGAATATCGTGGATGTCTATACCAGCTACAAAAACGAAAACACCTCAAAAAAAACAAAAAAACAACAACCTACTGAAAAGCAAAGGAATACTAAATACCAATATTTCAGCTGAAGGGGGCCCAATTTTTACATTTAGCTTGCCAGAGGGAGCTGTTCGCCCACTTGCCCCCGTCAGTTACGCCAGTGTTTGTTGCGTACAGCTGGTTAAAAAAAAAAAAAAAACTGAAGCGGATAGATTGAAACACGACTTCAGTACTGTTGCAACACTTTGCATGATGACCTCGGAACCCTCATAAAATTCCAATTATGTTACATCTGCCGTTGCAATTTGGTCTACGAAAATTTTACTACGTTCTGCTTATCGTGATGATCACTTCAAGCACCTTAAATATCTTCTTATTCGGCATTACCCAGCTCATTTATAGGGCATGCTGAGACTGATGTCTTCAGAGAAATAACCGTAATACGTATAAATAATGAGAAAAAAGCACTTCAGACAAAAGTTCTATGTTTCCTAAGTTAACTAACAGGCCTACTGCACTTTTATTGACGTAAAATGCTGCCGTGTTCAATCCAACAACCGATCATTTTACCTTACAGAAGCTTGTTTGGATGACTGCGATAGACAAGCAAGACTCAAAAGCCAAGCTGATGAAGACTGTGAGACTCGCGCTACAAGAGCCCGAGACAACCGTGAAGATCAGTGTCCAGGATGCTGGAAAAAATTTTTTGACGCATGTGTAATTGCCACGCAGGAACGGTAAATGCGTTTGTAGTCGCACTTACGAGTATAGTGCAAAGTAAAAGTTATTATAATCCTTACCCCTTTGGATCATTGGTTAAATTAGCTTGTTTGCCATTTTTGAAAAGAGAAAACTGTAATTACTTGTCACAAGCATATGGCTGTAGCGTTGCTGACAAATACAACGTGTAGTGTTTAATATATTTTATGCGTATAGCTCTGTCGTTAATCACACATTACCAAAGCAAAAACAATTTTTGTAATTTATACAAATCATGGACAACATTGTTTGCTGTAATCATGTCGAGTCAAGCCAGCGTTTCGTTTCTTAAATTTTAACGGATATTTATTCAATTCTAAATTTCAGCTAAAGTAATCAATCACTGAAAACGGTGACGCAGTCGAATTAATCAACAAATTTTTAAACAAGCAAATACATTTCATGTAAGTTTACAAATAGAGCCTGTATTGAATAAGATTCGAGGGCTAAGGATGCGCACACTTGCGTGAAATAGAGTTTCTATTAAAAATATTGCCGATTGATTAGTTTACTGTTTGCAGTCAGGGTGCATTCATTAGAGAAGTATGGTGAAGATAAATATTTATCGAACAAAATAGTTTAGTAAAAAAGTAAATACCCTAAACGCAGCAGGACAACATTTCAAGATCTTTTTCATTTTTCAGTTTTCATGTGTATTTTTACAATTTATTATCAGCAGGGTTTTTTTTAAGGAAAATGTTAGGTACCCGGTATGGACCTGTAGGGACCGACCCGATTTTTCTAATTCTAGGGACCCGATTTTCTCTGATTCTGGTTCTGGGTACCCGATGATAATCTTCTCTGATTCTAGGGACCCGAATCGGGTCCCTAAAACATCTTTAAAAAAACTGTTATCAGTATAATTATCAGGATAAACTTTCAATTAATTTTAACGTTGCCTTTCACAAAAATTGTTTTACATGCATCTTTGTCTAGATCAGGTATGTCAAACCGCGGCCCACATGCGGCTCAGTTGAAGGTTTCGTTGTTGTGTATGTACAATATAATGACAACCAGTCAATTGGGCGGAGGTCCACAGTTTGCTTACCACTAGTTTACCCTAGACTGAGTTCTATTTTGTAGTTCCAGTGGCACTTCAAATTCTGTGACATCAAAGTTATGAAGTAATTACAGGTGCCAAAAAGTCGTTATCATTGCTTTTAGGATTCGAATGTTTTCAGTAGCTTACGTTAAATTTTAGTTGGCTGAGAACAACGCAAGTCATTCAAGGTGCGGCCCTCATTAAGAGAGTGACTTAACGTTTGGTCCAGCAAGGCGTTTCGGTGGGACATAGCATGGTCTAGCCCAGTGTTTCCCAACCCGAGTCCGCGGTCTCAAATAAGTCCACGGAAGGCTCTGAATTAGTCCGCAAGCACTAGGAACAAACAAATTTGCTATAATGCCTACAAACACTAATAATTTTATTATCTTTATAAAATCGGTGTTTTTGTTCATAGAGCGATTAAATGCACCTAAAGGACGCTAATTCCTAAACTGGTCGAAGCCAGGTAAAGTACGGATGCGTGTGGCATGACACGCCCTCAAACGAACAAGCACTGCAATGCTCGAGACCTCAGTCACAAAGTCATATGCGATTGTAGTTTTCAAAGAATATGGACGAACATAAACAATCTGACTGCATCAAAGCACGCAACCATACGTTGTTAGACTTTGAATCTTTCGAGAAACAGGTGCTTATTTTTTCTTAATAAGGCCTCAAATCTAGGAATGTTACATTGAACCTGATGCCTACTAACACTCGCTCTGCAGGGCAGGTTGTATAGAGCTCTGCATCGAAAATTGTAGGCCACACACAATCTCTGCAGTCTGCATGGTGACTTCCTGAAATAGCACCATAATTTTGATGCATACATGGGCGTACAAAAAAAAGAGAAAAAGTACATTTTTAACTGCATTTAAACATCGGAAAAAAGAGGCTCGCAGCTTGTTTGCTGCACCATATTGATATCGCAGTTGTCTCTGAATGTCTTTGTCATCTGAGGGTTCAATATCCAGTGCAATCCCCACATATTTGTAGTGGTTAACAGATTTTACATTTTGACCACCTAGTGTCAGTAGTAGTCTATTTGTGATACTTGTTTGTTACCTGTTTGGTGTTGCCTCCAACATATAATATGCATTTATAGCTCTGTAATGCCTGCAGAATGTCTACAAAATACGTACAAAAAGCACCTTGTTTTGATGAAAGTCAATGTAAGTATGCAGATAAAATTGATCAGGAGACGCCAACTTCATCCGCTTCGCAGTTTAAAGAACCAGGTTTATATAGGAAGGTTACCAACGAGAATATGTTCCCTTCAAATTTTAAAAGGCGAAAGTGGGATGATGATTATATACAGTATGGGTTCTTTCTTCCCAGAAATGGAGAATCTAGCCATTAGTCGTCTGCCCAATGCATGTTTTGCTATTTTAAATATAGCACGCAGTATTTGGCTCATTCAAACCTGCGGAGTCATTTACAAAATATACACGACATTCATCAGAACAAGTCCATGTAATTTTTTCAAGAAACGGCACCAATATTTGTGCGAACGGTAAGATTCCCTCCACTCGTGAATCGTAAGTGATTCTGCTGGTAAAAAAATTATTCTCTTATCCTCTTCAAATAGTGCTTGCACTGCTGAAACGAAATAAAATTTTGTGAAGCTGAGTTTGTATTCAAACCATGTTTGTGAGGATCGTAGCCAGTTTGCTGCATGGTGAAATCATACTGTGGATAAAGTAGAGCAAATACCGTGGTCGAACAATGAACATTCGATGTGCAATGATTGCATTGTCACATCGGCCATACATTCACAATAAAGTTAATGGAATGCAGTAATCTATGTCAGGAGTGAACGAAATCGAAAAAGGTTAAGAAGCACTGGTCTAGATCAATAGCTCCAATTGTGGGGTTGACGAACATGCGAGGCATGAACCTTTTGCTTATTAATGTCACAATTCACCCTTTAGACACAGAAACGTTTACATGTGTTTCACTGAACAGTATTTTAAAACAGTATTTTAGATTAGATCATCTTTCAAAGTATTTTGAGATGTGCTATTCGAGATGAATATCCTCATCATTTAAGCTTTTCGCTAATTGTTTATGAAGCATTTGTGTTGCTTGACTGTTGCTTTTGTGTTGTAATGTGTTTCTTCTCCTACTGTAAATTGTTGGTTACGGGGTCCGTATGCTTTAAATAATCTTTGAAATAGCCTGTTATCAGCAAAAGGTAGAAAACTATTGACTTAGATGCAACAACAGAACACAGCACATATTTGTTTCTTAAAGTGTACATTACGTAGATTTACAGCTTTTTTAAGCCTTATATCAATACTCACATAATATTTGACCAATTGATCGAACGTTATTTGACAAAAAAAGATTTTTAGATGACAAGCCTCCAAAAGGAAATCTTTCTTTTGGTATACCTGACTGGTCGTTTGCATTTTTGTCAGTTTCTGCGCGTTGCATCCTTTGTGACAAATACCACTTTGATCTAATTCTGTGGACGATGCTCTGTACTGAAGGTCCTTGATGATTACAAATAGTGCTTTGTGTCACAGCAATCGTCCTTAATTTGGAAGGACCGGTAACAAAGTTTAAAATGTGTTCCGCAAGTTTTGCAAATGTTTTCCTCAGTTTAACTTCGAAAGTTTGATTTAGGATCCTTTCCTATGCAGTTTTCTGCAAATGAGTGCCATGACCAGGCCTATCCACCTTCTAGAGATGTAATCACCCATGGGTCAGAAGTTAACACGTTTTACCCGTGGTACAGAAAACCTTGGCGCAACACTACCTAATCTTTCAACAGACGACGGTCACAGATTCGAGGTGGCGCTGGACGGAGTTCAGGAGATCGAGCGGCTGCGCAGGAGAGCGCCATCATTGCTCGTCAGCGAAGTGACTTCAGCGAAAGTTTAATATTCGATACAT
>JGI24159J19872_10001718_pt1 | contig 24805 bp, 17 predicted proteins | sample Ectturendosymbi4_FD_19872 | JGI IMG/M metagenome (IMG submission 19872)
TTTTCCATGACTTTCCAGGAAAATTTATTTTTCCAGGATTTTCAATGATTTTCCATGACCGTGGGAACCCTGTAACAAATTCTGCCTCTGTGGCTAGCAGCAATACCACAACTAAACTGTGATTTTCTAACATTTTTCTCCATCTTTTCGTTCCGCCAAACTCAATTTTTAGTTTTTCCAGCGCTGTCGTCTAACCTGGTTGCGTTCGTGCTTCAACCGGAAGTGACGTCGTAGATTGACCTGGATGGTGAAGGATTTGGGGCACTCGGTGCACTTGAATAGTTGCTGTGGTTTGCTCTCCGTGCCGCCAGTTCCCGGTTTGATTGTTTCTGCAGCTGTTGTTGGGACGGAATCTTCGCGTCTTTGAGAAGCGTTCGCCTTCTTCTCTGCTTCCGCCTGGTCACTAAAAAAAAAAACAATCTGTTTGAAACCAAGTTGTTTGTGAAAATTTACGACCGATTGCATTTCACTGAAAACATTTAACCGAAGAATGACAGCAAATTAAAAACTTATATCGGACTACAGTGATTTCTGGAGTGTTCTCTGCCAAAATCCTAAACAGGTGCGCAAATTGCATTGGTATCACACATGGATACAGCAAAGTACATTGTTTGAAGCCTTTTTCTTGGAATTGCACGTGCAGTACAATTAATCTTGCAGCCNGAAAAGCGCGTATTTTCTTCGATCGTGAAATTTGTGCAAATTACAACCACTGTATAATGTTTGTATTAGAATGTCACTGAATACCACCATCCCCCNTTTAAACTTTTTCACTTTTCCCTAAGACAGGGGTTCCCAACCTTTCTCTGACCATGTACCCCTTTCGCATTTCGGCAGACGAGCATGTACCCCTAAAAATTTCTCATGACAAAATATTTCATCATGACTAATCATAGATACATTTAACAACAAACACATAATGATTTTTGAAAATAATATTCACTGATTCAGTATACCTATAAATATTTGCAAATAAATAATATATTAATATATTTTCTCTTCTATTGCTAACCTTACATTTACCCCTTCAGACAGGCAAATGTACCCCTAAGGGTACATGTATCCCAAGATGGGATCCTATGCTCTAAGACAACGTGTCACCCGTGCGCTGATTGAGCCCGCTAGTGTTGACCTTGTTTGATCTGAGCCCAGTGGTTCTGCAGTGCAGTTTAATCGGACCGCGAATTGACAAACTGATTTCAAATGAAATACGAAAATATATAATGTATCTTAAAATAGTTCTTAATTGATGAAGAATGGCTCATGTTATGGGAATCAAACGGTTTCAAATAAGGTTTCTCTCTAATGCACGGTTTCAGACGAAGCAGGTTTTCAATGACTTAGTTCCAAATCAAAGGCCCATAGCCTGCGGTCCGTTAGCCACAGACACTCCCGACAGATTTGTTTCCCACGGTACCATATTGAGTTTACATTGCAATGTGGACTGCTAAACCGCCACCTTGTCAGGGTCGATGAACTAGTGTTTTGCAACTTTTCAGTATGATTTTGATTCATGTTAGACATATGTGTTGCAACACGATTATTCGTTTATTTTATTCGTTGGTAAGAAACGTAAATCCTGAATTAATTTTTATTCTAATTTCAGCAAATTTAATATACTTTTTACTAGCTGTTAATGAGAGATCATTACACGAAAATGTTTTAATAAAAGTTGTTGACTGTTTTTTCGCACTTTTCGGAATTTATTATCTTTCACTTGAGGTGCTGTCATAGGCGTAGCCAGGGGGCCAGGGGGTCCATGCCACCGGAAATGTTTAGAATATCTGGTCATTTTGTGCTTTGAGAGGCGGTATCTCAAACAAAATACTGGTGCTAGCCTAAAATCAAACATTTTGGTCTCCCAAACATTATGGGTTGGCTACGCCATTGGGTGCAGTCCTCCGCCTCCCACCACATTGCCTTTGTGACCCTCGGTCCAACCAGGTTACCATAAACGATATGATTTTAAATCAACAGTTTCCCTATAATTTACCCACACACAGTCCACCTTCCCGCAACTGATACTCATGGAGTACATACTTGAGAAACTCTTGTGGTTTTAACTTGTTCTCAATTCACCATACTTAACAGCTACCTAAACAACTATAATTGTTAAGCCTTGTAAGCCTTTTATGCGTGTCTTGTGCGCGAAACAAGGCGGGTATCACCAGCTTTGTGTGCTCTGTGCGAGTTTTTTGGCGAAATTGAGCAACCGAGTTCAGATTGTTACAAACGTTCGGCGACAGATGCTTGAAATTTCATCAAATCCTGGCTTTTGCCAGAACAGCAGCGTATGAGCTGAACATGAACTCGAGGTGTAACCAAGACAGATGAAATGTTAAAGACGAGTTGTGAGAAGTTTTTTGTAAGAAAAATTCGAAAACACGGTCAGCTGCGGGAAGACAGATTAGCGTTTTGACCAGCATCACCAGTCAAAATTATACTTATCCTACGAACAGCGCATTTATCTCAAAAGCATGTTTCGATCTGCATTCACTCCTGGCAACAATCCAGGTGATTAAATTACAGCACAAGTCAAGGGCAATGATAATTATCAACGACAAGAGTTTTTGTGAAGTGGTGCAGTTGGTTGAGCATGCAGCACTGAAGCTGGTGGACACGGTTCGATTCCCGGTCGGGTCATACCTAAGGCTGAAAAACGGTACTGGTCTCGGTGGGAGAGTATAAGGGGACGGTTCACGCACGGTGCTGTCACTGACTTGCCACCAGTGCAGCATTCACTGCGAAAGCAGGTTCCCGGCGCAATCGGGGATTGGCACTTGCGACACTCGAATGGAAGTATAAAGAGTGTAGTGAAACCGAACCTGAACTTCGTAATTTAAGGTCCATCATTCGAACTTTTAACACTATGTAGTTCTTCTTAGCGGATGCATAAAAAAGAGAAAAAAAAAACAACAAGTTCAGTGAAGCGCCGCAACCAATCGCATTTATGGTCACTATTGGAAACAAGAGAAGCACTGAAAGTCATTCGTGAGGAGAAGTTTTAGGATAAAAGAGAAGTTGTTCATGAAAATAGAAAACGAGCAAAGGCGATACAGCGCTCAACGAGGTTTTGCTGTTTTTTAGTTTCAGCCGATTCCGTCGAGCAAAATTTCAAGCGTTTAAATCGTTCTTGCATTGCAGTTACGTGGGAACATTTGTGGATGCAGCATAAACGCAACATGCGTATAATATTTCTTGTAGCTTTAAATTTGCAAGGATCGTTTCTATCCCATCATCGCCCAAATTACCAACAAGCAGGCTACAACTAAAAAAAAGCTATTGTAAGTTACCGTACATCCGGTGCAGTTTCAAGAAAGTTTGCAAATTTTTTCAATCGTTTAATTTTGGATTTGACGGAAAACCATTATCTTGCGTAGTTGCTTTGCATTTGGAACATCAATGTGGGAGACACATTATTGAGCTCATTAAGCCATTGCAAGACCGAAAGTGAAAAACAGACATGTAGAGTGACGTTATGTAAAATCTAGAACGATACAACCGTTAGAAAAAGTACAAATATTTCCTTATCAATCTTCTCAAATCGATGCAATTTGCTAACGTTCCGAAAATCAAATTATTGCAACGTCCGCAGCACCCAGTTTGTACTCAATGGATAAAAATTTGACTAAAATTGGTTATCTTGAGTAATGCCCATTATGTAAAAAGTGGAGCTCTTTCGTTTGGTAAAGTGCATATGGCAGAAACATGGCCATTATTTTTGGCGGTGTTCCACACGTTACCACGCTTTATTAACAACAATCACAAAACAATTTCGAACCTGCTTGATTTAAGAGGCGATGCTTCCAGAGGTTGGCCGCCCATCAAGGAACCTTTCTCGAAGCGGTCCAAGTTCAGGTAAGCAGCAAAGTCGATGTTTTCTTCAAAAGTGTTGCTTTTGTCAGGAACCGGACTTTTGCAGTGCGTGACAACTGAGCAACTGCTTGCTGCATTGCTGTTTGCGGTGGCGCCCTTTCGATCCTGCGCATAATGGTTCAAGGGTTCCGAAATGGTTCAAGTAGCATCAAGCGTTTTGGACACTCAATACACGGCGTTTGAAAAGAACACAGTGTGTGTCTTTACGCCATTGGCATAGAACGGCGCTGATTCGTGATATTTTTTTTGTTTGAAGTAGACCGATTTTCGCGATTCATTTCAAAAATATTTGCGAAACTGAATGCAATCATACACTATCAAAGTGGTTCCCAACCGGGGGTTCTCCGACCCCTGGGGGTCCAAAACAAGATTTTCGGGGATTCGAAATGCGATTTTCGAGGGTGAGAGTTTGCATGTTCTTGGATCTACTTTTTTTTCAAAGCAGCCGAGGTTTACGAAAGCTTGCAAGTGCTGTTGCGCAAAAGAACATTATCCGGCCTAATTATTCCGGCTGACGTCACTGAATTAACAATTTAGATTGCTAAATGCGTGCATTGCTGTTTCCGCTTCACGTTGCGGTTACCATGCCGAAGATGGCTGATGATGCGATTGTGAGCGCATTGTGGTATTTAAACGTTTATGGCGCAATTATGGCGAGATGTTGTTTGATGCAACAGAACTCCAAAGTTTCTGGTGAAACGAAACCAAACGAAAATCAAACAGAGTATTTTAATACTTGCCTGTGTGCTGGAAACAGAGCCTCAGGCAATTTCAACAGACCTCATGTTTAATCTCAAACAAAAAATGTTACGTGCGTTCAAACAAGCGAGGGCGTCATGGAGGAACAGAACCAAAAAAAGCACACTGGTTAAATCACAGGAGAGCATTCGAAGTGTGTTATACCACAGGTTGTTAGACGCGGAAGCAACCAATCATTTCACATTTGCGCTTGCAAACATTTAGGATCTAGGAGCTGTTGGATCTGATAACAAAAACCCGATTCAAAAAATGTAAAGCAAATGTTACGATAACGACACAATTTTCAAAGTACCGTTGGACCTGGTGGTTTTATTTTCATGTAACGTTAAACAAATAAATGTAAAAGAAATTTTACGTTTTAAAATTCAGAGTCACTGCGATTTTAGACATGTTACTGCAGATAAACGGTAAGAAGGTAGCTCAAAAGAATGGACAAAAATGGTGAAAGTATGGTTTTCATCAAGTACGTGCAAAATGTATTAAGAGGTGCTATGCTATCACATACGATTAGGAATATTTAGAATGCTGCAAAATAAAACTTATGGTTATACACACTTCATTTCTAGGAGTAAATGACACAGCTGTCACCATGGGCGTTGGAGGGATTTTTTCCAGTGAGGGGGTCATTAGCGGATTTTCTATGTGGTGGCCAAAGGATTGTTTCCAGAGGGGTCAACATTGGTGAAAGATCATTTTACTAACTCCGGAACTGAGAGAAAAACATTTTTCTACCAAAAAGTTAACAGCAAAAAATAAAATTTCCAAATCGAGAGGGTTTTAACCCCCTGCCCCCTCTTCCGACGCCCATGATTGTTACCTTCACTTTTCGCGACACAAAGATTCAAACATCCAAAGTCATGCCATTACCTTACGAGCAGCGCGCTCGGCTTTTGTTTGTGTCACTTTCATTTTGTGCACAGACCGAAGATGCTTGACCAAGTCAATCTTCTGCAAGAAGCCTTTTTGACAAATCTGACGACAGAAGAAACCAGGCGTCAGATTCGATGCATTTAACTTTAGGTGCGCCAAATTTCCAAGCGCAGGAAATATTTATTGTTTATCAAACGTGCTTCACACAAGCACCGCTTATACTGAAGGCTGTACCTGCTAGTCGATGGATTTCATAGCGTTTCGAAGGTGTTTTAAGCACGATGAGTCCTTTCACAAAAGGTTTCAGGGCTTGCGAGATTTTAAAGAGATTTTTTCACACAATTTTCAACCGCGCGCCGACAAAAAACGTCCAAAATCTAATCAACTACGTTCACTTACCCAGACTAGGTCGGGCAACATTCTTTCCATTTTCTGCACTTTAATAATCACGAGCTCTACATTAATTTTTCCAACCGTATGGGAGATGTTCATCTTATTTCAACAGGGCCGACCAGGCGGGATTGCAAAGTCAACGGGTCAATTCTGACGGAAGCAGACAACTCCTACCTTGCAAGTGTGAGAGAGTTGACCGCTGTGGGTTCTCTCATGCCTTCTTGCGTTGGTCGAGGTCGGGAAACGTTTAGAACAGAAGCGGCAAGCGTAAGGACGCTCCCCCGAGTGGGTCCGTCGGTGACGTCGCAGCTCGTGACGTGTCGGGTACGAGCGTTCGCACGAATCGCATTTGAAGACGTTCATCATTTTTCGGACCAGGTTTCCGTGTTTCAGCTGCGCCCGATCGGAAACAGAACAACGTTTAACAGATTGACAAAGTCCGATGCGAGTAAACGTGAAGCAGGAGAAACGAAGCACAGGGTCAAGCGCGCTGCAAACACAGGTAAGTTTTTTAGGTGGGGTTCGGTAACTTTGTCGTTTCCAGCTTGTGAAAAGATAAAATGATCAGTAAGAGTTTTAATACTTTTGAAAAACGTTTTTCGGTTCTTTAAAGTCCGCAAAAAAGCAAACCAAAGAATTTTTCATTTTGCAAACTTTCGTGTTTTTTCGGAGCGCCTGTTGCAATTAACAAAGAGCACAAAACACATCATCAGTGCGTAGGCTTTGTTGGGCCGAACACCGTCAAACAACGGGAAAACACTTTGGAATAATAACTTTTATTCTCTTTAAGGTACGATTATTATCGATAAACAAGTTTGTTTGCAACTAATGACTTGGCGCGAAAGCGAATATACTTTTTTTGGTTTGGAAATATGGTATTTGAAAAATACCTTGGTGTTTTTGTGACTGGATGGCGTGCAAACGATTATTATAAACCTTTATGTGGCACATTTTGACGACTTTTTCATANAAAATCACAATGCAAAAAAGCAACAACGGTTTTTATTCTACATCTGTGTATGTTTTTTCCAAAAGCAGAGATAAAGGTTACGTATATTCGGAAGTCAAACAGCTACTGCGACATATAAAACACAAACAACAAAGTGTAAAACATTTTCATGATAACCATGCATGGTTGTCCCTTACTCCTCGTACTAAATTTGTTTCAAAACATCATTCTTTGTTAGTTTTTGCTCTTACTAAGCGGTATTTGATCAACTTCTTACCTAATCACACTCTTTTAGGCAAGTTTTCGTTTTTAACCTATGTTTCATGAAATGCAGCAAATTCATTTTTATGCACCTCCGACAAACCGTCGCAATAATAACGAATATGCAAAAGATTCCCGAAAAATGTTGCCAAGATAAAGCAACAGCTCAATCGACTTCTTACTCAAATATAAGGCAAAGCAAAAGACTTTACAACAAATTACTTCAAACAAATGTCAAGTTCCCGAAGACGACACACGAGCTGCAATACCGCATAAAACAGGCGATTGTGTAAATGACATATAACATACGTATTGTATTTGTTGTCATGAGGGTTTAAATGAAAGCTTCAACAACAGCAAGCAGTATTGAAAAAGGTTGTGTAAGACAGTGGCGCCGGAACAGCAACCCTGACACATGTGGCCAAAGTTACATTTGACATTCATCCCCAGCCTGGCAATGTGTTAACTTCCTCGCATGCGTGTGCGTGGCGTGATGCTTATCGCACATACCTGATACGATCAGCAAAAAGAATTTTGCGCTAAGATTCTTCTAAACAGCGCGACACGTTGTCCAAGGCTTAACTAGAGCGTCTTGAACCTTGTCCTCAAAATCCGTTTGCTGAACAAACAAACTGATGTCGAAATTGGCTTCTCGACCCCAGTGGCGCAGACGTAAAACTACTGGCTCAGGAAAAACAAATTTTCAGCCCTCAGCAACCGCTACCACGTGCAGCACTCCCAATAGAAACGTTCGGACATGCTTCACGACAGCTCCAACCCCGCGGTAGTTTGCAGGCCGCTACCTGATGATGTCGCCTCAGCTCATCTTTCCGCCTGAAGAACAGCTTCTGTCGTGAGCACAGCTTGCAAGCGTAGAGGAACCGGGAAGAGTCCCTGCCTTCGCCCTCATCAGGAGCCGCGAAGTCAGCTGCGAGAAATGTTTGGTGATGTTCGTTGAAAAGGAGCGCGCAGCAAAGGCAGAGGTTCAAATGGACAGCTGTGTTTTTTTTACTATTTCAAAGGATTTTTGAACTTCGAAACAACACGTGTCAGATTTTTTGCATTCGAAGAAAATGTTTGGTGGGACATAAATTTGGTATGAATTTTGAGCGCGAATCTTTCAAATTATATGCAGATCGTGATTGTAATCAGAATGAAATTCGGAATCGAACTTGTGAATTTAATACATGATAACTGGGAACGAAGCCGAAGATTTTTTGAAGTATCGACGTATTTGCGTTGCTCGAATATTAATTCATCCAATAGGTGTTTTGTGAGTTGAAAAATTTTGACGGCCATTTTAACAATATCTGTGCGACGGCCTACTCAAGATATCTTAAGTAGGCCGTGTCTGTACCAATCAGCACTGAATCGTTTCGGCCAAGTTTTGCGGGAATTTTTTCAGAAGCCATGTTTTACATCAAAACGCACTTCCCACGATATGAAAATTACTAATCTTAAGATGACACCAATTTCCTTACATCTCTTTATTTTAGGGGCTAGTGGAAGGAAATAACCTGTAGAGAAAGCAAAAGACCAAGTGCACGCTCGGTTATTTTCAGGAATGATAAAAAGCAATGTTGAGCGACTGTTTCTCTGCAAGACGGACTTGCGGTTTTGTTATGTTCCACTTTTGCTTATAAAAACTTGAAATCGCAGATTGATCTCAAGTAACTTTAGCACAATTATCAAAAGAAAGTCATCGGAATAAGTGAATGCAAAAGTTAGAACTGCCGTTAAAACACCTTTAACATGAGAGAATACAAATGTAAAGAAAGGAACGGTAAAAGCAGTCGATTACTTGCCACCTTCATTTTGAAAAAATGTGTCTTTCGAGACCTTAGAAATAACGTATTTTTGTTGCGTTTACTTTCAAAGCCAAGCACGCGCACCAGCTGGCACTACCGGAATCTAGGCGCTGTACTGCGAAGAAGCACATTCCGGAATAGAGTCGCACAGCAGCAGATCTAAATAATTTAATGCCTGAAGCATCAATGTCTGCACCTGCAAGTCCGACAGAATATCAACGCCCCTTTTTCTGAAAAAAAACTAGTGCCTAGCAGGAGCTGAATGCGACATTGTTGAACGTTCGCAGTACATGGTTTCATTAAGTTTCAAGCCAAATTCTGGTTTCGGATTAATTTATCCAAGTCAGCTCGCTTTTCAAAAGAGTACAATCAAAATCTTTAGCATCTAGCGTGAGTCAAAACATACTATTGATAAAAAGACCCTTNTTTTTTGTCTATGCACCGTCTTTCAATAAAGTGAGCTATTTTGAATTTATGCCAGAAATTAAGGACTAGTGGAAAACACTCCCACGTACCACTTGTTTCTTTTCCAGGTGATTCATCTGATCCGTTTTCAGCGGTCTCGACATTTTCGTCAGTGTCGTCTGAAAAAAAAACCTACAATTAGAATTTGCTGATTTGTACGTGCACGAAAGGTTGCAGTAAATCGCCCGGGGCGCAGGTGTAAAGCAGCTGTCATCAATCATCCGCTATCACTCAGTTACAGTGCGAAGGATGCATACCGGCGATGGGTACTGGAGACAGTGCCAAAAATGTTCGCAAACTTTTCGAGGTATACTACATTTTCCACACACAAATTCAACTGACGATAAAAAAAAGCCTACAACTACGTTGCTCTGCTTGCATTTTGAGAAAAAACACTTGTTGCTTCGATTCTTAAAACAGTGCTTCGCCGTGCGGAAATACGTTTCAGCTGTGAAGTTTTTAAGTGAAGCACTTTTAACCGTGCATGTAAAACCTGTGGGTGTTTTTGCAACGACAGTACCATCAACCACGTAGCAAATACCATGATCATAATTTTTACAGCTCTTCTGTGACGGTAAATAGTTGGNGTCATGTGTTCTTTAGAAAGTAACATTGCACTATTCCGGTGGGACAAAATCTCAAGCCTGCAAACCGACAGACGGAAGAGGTAGATCAGCAGGCAAAAATGACTGCAATTAAAAAAATAAGGAATTTCACAATGGCACATTGTTACAATACTGACCAAATGGTAAACTGCTCAACAACTTGGTGAAAACAACCGGCAGCGACTTTGAGCAAATAGCAACACCAAACGGTTGAAAAGGCAGAAAAGTATTTATGGACAGCTGGAGTCCTACGTTGTGAAGATCAACTGCAAATGTCATCAGGCCAACCAAAAAGAATTTTTTGGTAGAGCCATGTCATTTGATTGGTTTTGTTCAGTTTTTATACATACTCGTACACTGATGTGTTTTAGAAAATACTGACGATTGTTTAGTCAGTGACATTAACGATCATAATATATCGATAGTTGGAAATGTCAAAATACTTGGGAGTAGTATCAGACAGCAAGCTATCCTGGAGCTCGCACATAGCTCAAGTAAAAAAACAAATATCCAAAGCCTATGAAGCGCTTTCGAGGCTTAGACANTNTCTTCCCATTAATACCTTAATAACAGTGTATTATAGTCTAGTCTACTCTCATCTTCAGTATGCAATAAGCAGTTGGGGATCATCCTCACCATCCATACTTAAATTAACAAAAACAATACACAATAAAATTATAAGGACTGATTACATTTAGTTCATATAGAGCAAATGCTGAAAAACTGTACGCACAAAGCCAACGTTTCAATCTTTATGACATTTTAAGTTGAATGTAGCTAAATTGATGCATCAGTTCAAGCATGGCTGTTTACCATCTGTTTTCAACAATTTATTCACAAAGTTGGATAATATACATTCATATAATACTAGGCAATATAGTTCCAAGGAAAAGATTGACTACTGAACAAAAATCTCGTCCTTATATGGGAGTTTAGATTTGGGAGTCTTTGAATACAAATTTAAAAAGTACAACCTTTCTATTCTTTAAAAAAATACAAAACATACCTCCTAAACCAATATTAACCTTTGTCATAATCCATTCACATGATACCACGCTTATTAAACGTTATTGATATAATGTAACACTATACCTCACCAATAGGACAGTGGGGGATCTAATTAGAAAACCAGCTGGTTATATTAGGCACCCCGGCAAAATGCAAACATGATTTTTACTGTGTTTCTATTCTGTGCGTTTGCTTCTTTATCTTGTTTATTTTTTTTGTGTGTTTTCTTTTCGAATGAATTGAACGAATGAATGAATAAATGATCAATATATATTTATTTTGACTGCTAGATCTCCGGTATGGATGCTAAAAATTGACGGAAAGTTGAGTTGGTGTTATTTGTCGATAATTAGCATTGCAACAAGAAACAACCAATTAGTGCAAGGCCGCCAGGGCATCGAAGGAACCGGAGGCTTCTCTCGAGTCGTTGCACCTCGATTGTTGAAAAAGATTTGTTACTGTCCAGTTTCAACTACTGGTGTTGAACTGCACATGGGTGAGAAAGCGCTGCCAGATGATCAACACAGTTGCGCAGGGAGTGCTGGGTCGCAACCGGTCCCTCTCGGTCGGAATGGGACAGTTCAGCGCCGCCGTTTCGGCGATGGACGTTTCGGCAATGAAATGTGAAATGTGTTTTCCTTTGGAATGTCACCGAAGTGCAAAAGTTCGCACTGCCGTCATGAAGCGCTTAGGCGCAAGATTCGGTCTAGCACTTGCCCAGATCTTTCCAATTATGCTGTATTTATTGCGATTCATGATGCATACCATGGATTTGGAAGTGCCATTACTGCATATTCGTGCACCGATAGGAAACCGATGGCAAGAAAGTACGATATATTCTTGGATTAACTGTGAAATGCAATCAAAACGATACCTACGTGAAAGATCAAGCAATAGATGCTGTCCAGGATTAACTTTTGTGTAAACTCACAAACGCCTCATGCCAGCAAAAATAAACGTCACAAGCCATATTTCTTGTGGTCATGGTCGTACTAAGTTCTTCCAAAATCCTGATGGATGGGAAACTACACTGGCCACTGCCCATCAGGATGACAACAACAACACTTATGAAGCAGACATTCTTTGTAGTCTAACCAAGGGCGTACGCAAGGGGAGATTTTGGGGTTAAACCCTCCCCTTGAGCTTGATCTTTTACAAAAACTTTATTACCTGCACAAAAGAGATAAAGGAGATTAATTCTTTTCGCATATTTTGCTTGTTAATTTGTCGACTTCATGCAAATACCACGGAATGAATTCGCATGCAAATTTCAAGGAACATTGTAAATGGACTAAAAAGTAATAATTAGGTTGCGTTGGGAACCTGCGTTATCGTCTGCGTCCAGAAACCACCTCACCACTTTTTGTAGACCTTTCGCCCACTGCACATGTTTAAGATTGTGTTCCGCGAAAGTTCACTTTATCCGAAACAATTGTCTTTATTTTGTCTGCTATGGCTGGTCAGCGCAAGCGCTGACCGCATTGGCTATCTTACCAATTTCTGTAGCATGATAGAACTATTCCGCGAGCTCAAAAACAGCAGTTGTTAACATAGAAGCATTCAGGCATTTGATTATGTCTCAACAGGGAAAAAGGAAATCTAAAAGTTGCTGGACTTCTATAAATAACAAAAAATCGAAAGTTTTCTTGCGGACTTTGTGCGCATTCTTAATTCTTGTGTAGTTTAGCAAGATTCGATTTTTCAAACCGGGATGTGCGCCAGGCAGTACAGCCGCACCTTTTCTATGCTCGACTGCTCGTATTCGATAAGACATTAACGCAGCCTCATTTTGCAGTTGTAAATTGCTCTGGCGCATTGATGAGTGTGTTTTACTCCCCTGTTTTAACGCACAGCCTGATATTTTTGCAGTTTTGGACTGCTGTGTTGTAGCGTTGAGTGTGTTTTCCTCCGATAGCCTAACTTGGAGCACTAATAGTTTATATTCAGTGCAATGACACATAAAATAAGGGGAGTGGATGTAGAAAAACATGCATATTATGTCAAAAAATTCGCCAAAACATTGGCTTGGAAACATGACTATGACGTCAAATTGTGACGTCACAAACAGCGCACAACAAATACAAATGGCCACCATATGCCACTGAATGAAACCCTCCCATGAAAATTNTCTGCGTGCGCCACTGACTCTAACCTTCAAAGTATTTGAAAAACACACACTTTTTTCGCATAAANTACTTGCGACCACCATCGCCGAAACGGCTCGTCGCCGAACTGTCAAGACCGCTCTCGGTTGGTGAGGTGCTCAGATCCGCAAGGATCTGGGTGTGGCAGAGAACTATCAACCCAGCTGAAATGAAACTTTGCCTCGGTTGTCATAACCCTTTTGCTTCTAGCAAACTCTGCAAATGTTTGTAGCGGTTTTTGGCACGGGGATAACGACTGGAAACTCCTGGGCTCCGGTATGCTGAAATGCAGCGAATGTCCCCTGTTTTGGCAGGTCATTAATTTACAAAGCACAGAGCAAAAAAAATCGAAATCTGCACAATGTGCGTGTACACGTGAAATAGGAACATTTTCACAAAAAGTGTTTTTAACATCACGCCGGAAACAAAAAACCAACACAGCTTAATGTCAACTGTGGTTACAACTGAAAGCACAACTTATCTTCTAAAAAAATGTTGGACAAACGTTAGCTTTTTTTTACAAGCAAACATGGTAGGTTTTCCAAAACGCTTTACAGCTGTGTATGAGACAAACAGTGATGGGGTGACTCGGTTCAATTACTCGACTCCATGCAGTCACAATTATAAGTGAGTTTTGCTCTGCAACAATGATGCAATGACTCTAATCGAGTCAGTGTGACAAAGCCTCCAAAACCCTGTTGAAACAAGCAAATAATCTCGGTCTTAAGCAGAAACTACAAAATGGAAAATAGGTTCAACGTTGTGTGACTGACTGTAAGTGAATTGACAGTTTTTTTGTGACTAGACACTGTTTGTGATTCTGCTATGATTCGGAAACGACCAAGTAATGACTCGCTCTGACTGGAATCGAAAGAAATTCAGATGCTCTGCCTCGACGTGTTTGTGACTGGACAATTGTAGCTCTGCCACACAACTGAAGGCATGCACCATACAAATGAATACATGCAACCTTTTCAAGAACAAAAGTAGGTCTTTGCGTTTTTTGTGCGCTGATTTGAAAGCCATACAGGTCGCGCAGTATATACTACTGAGTGCTGAAAGAGGGTGGGCACTGTACAAGTTAAGACATGGGATCACTGCTGGGGATATCCGTGCCTGAGTCCAGGCAGTGTGGATTCCGACTTGGGCTCTACCTTCATTAATGGAATTCAACCGATCAGAAGTGTAGGTCCCAAAATTGCAGTTTGTTACCCAACCTAAACTTGTGAATTTATGCCTGTACTAAAATTTAGCTCACTCACACCCGTATTCTTGCGAAGTGGTACAGTTTATGGAGCACGCGTCACAAAAGCTGGATGGCTGGGTTCGACTCCCTGCCGTGTCATACCAAAAACCTGAGAAACCGTACTTGCGGTCAAAGGTGAACATTCGACTGGATCCAGATAGCGCATTTTTGTATTTGGATTCGGACTGTTAATTGCTTCAAAAATTTAGAATCAGGACTGGATTTAGACTAAGTTAATGGAAAAGCATTTTGGCATTTTTGTTCTTAAAAAAGCTGCATTTTGTTAATTTTTTAGATTTCATTCGGACTTGGACTTCACATGTAAAATTTTTTTGGACTATGTTTGGACTGAGTTATAAAAATTCAGTACTGGAATCTGGATCGCATTAAATCACAGACCGCCCATCTCTGCTTGCGGCCTGTCCAGCCTCGCCTCGTGCTCGGCGTTATTGGGTGAGTGCAAGGGAACGGTTCGCGTGCGGTTCTGCCATTGGCCTGTGCCACCAGTGCGGCATTCACTGCGAAAGCAACCGCGTGATCCACGGCACAAGCAGGCGGAGATGGACGCCCGCAGACCATTCTTGACACTCCAAAAGGAGAGAGTATAGACGAAACTGCACTGGACATGGATATCCCTTCGCAGAAGGAATAGTGCGTTCCCTGGTACTGTATGTCCGGGGTTTGGCCCAGTACTGGTCCGCGAGGCATTTGTTACCGGTCGGCACAGAAAGAAGATTTATTGTCCGAAGCAAAACAATATCTTTGTGAAAACAATATCTCAGTAGCTATAGCAACCACGACAATACCACGACGTGGACTGGACGTAAGAAAATACACTACTGGTGCCGTTGTATGCTATCACCGCAAGATGGGACCATCTCGTTGCAGAGTTCCACTAAATTTGCATGCAATTGAAATGAGTCATTTCGTTTTTGATGTATTTGTTGGCCACGTTGAAGGCCTGTCCGCGGAAATAATGCCTATCTTAACCGGTCCGTAGAGCAAAACAGGTTGCCGACGTGGATGATGCAGCAAAGTACGTATTTATGTGCAATAAGACAGGCTGGCATTGAATGTTTGCGGCAAATGACCTGCCTAGCAAAACCCGCTGTTTATCAATCCTGCAATTCTGCATCACGGATAAAAACGGAGTACAGTCACGAGGTAGAACTGACGTCATTTCGAGAATCGGCAGAAACAATCTGGTTTTCGCAACTTGCTTACATGTTCTCAAGCTTCTAAGCAGCAAGCCTGTACGTTCCTATTATCCTTCCTAGCAACAGGATGTTTTGTTTTTAATCGTCTAACAACATGCTCTTATGTTCTCATCCTTAGTAGTAGCATGATGCTACGTTTTCAGCTATCCGAGCAACATGCTTTCATGTGCTTTACTATCCATAGCAACATAGACACGTGTTCCAAACTTTCCTAACAAGCCGCTTGCATATTTTTGACAGTACCAGCACGTTCTCAACTTTCTTAGCAACATTCCTTCCTCATACTTTTACTGTTTGAGCATACTACCCAAATATTTTTTCAGCCTGCCTAGCAAATTTCTTCCATGCTCTTAAGTGTATTAGAAACTTGCTATCACCTTATCAACTGTTCCTAGTGACTTAAACATCTCTTCGCATGAGATTACTCAATCAAACAAAGTTTCTTTGCGGGGTCAGACATCTGTCATGAGTCGCGGTTTCAGTCATATCTACACTGCGTTTCTTTCTGATAGCACACCGACTTTCACTACAGCATGGCGTCCTGCAAATGTTTTCCCACTATTCCAGCATTTACTTGTTCTGCATTGCAGTTTTGTAGCAAATAAAAAGCGGTTCAAGTCCAGCACAAACGAACGCGAATTCGACCTCGCACCCGACAACTGCTGACGAAAGAAGTCTTCAAAAATCAGCCGCGAGAGATCGAATGAACTTGGACATGTACCACCGCAGGTGGGCGCTATATACGTCGAATGTAAATCCAGAAAAACACGAAAGGAACACGCCCACTCGTATCACGATTGCTCATCGACACGACAGTGTTAAATACCGGACGATGCGTTCCTGCCAATGCATTCGTTTAACGTCGCGATGCTGAAGCAAGCAAAAGAGCACATTGTAGTTGCTGAACAACGAATTTGTAGCGATTATACAGAAATAAATACCTGCAAGGCTTGGGCTGGCCAACTGTTCCAATCGCCTAACACCAGCGGGCGTGTGTGTGCGTATGTGTATNTACCAACTGGCCACTGATGCACGTATTTGTTGTACACAACGTTTGGAGTAGATTTGTGCGCAANAAGGAAAGAAGTGGATTGAAATAAACTTGGAAAAATTTTGCAAAAATGTCCCTGGCATCCTTCCTTCTACTCATACGTCTTCAATCGTGAAAGCCTTGTTCCTACAGTGCGATAAACGTGCAGTATAGAAAAACTTCAATAATTAAAGTATGTTACTATGCGCCAGTCCCAACCAGGGTACTTTGGAGAAAGTTTAAGTACTAAATTGACTAAGGAGTTCACACGATGTCCACTGATGGACGATCGCAGCTAAAATGCCAGGGTCGAGCACTCACCACAAGTATTTCCTCCCTTTCCGTCATTTGCAGTCGTCTTTTCGGTACCTTCAGCCGACAGAAGGTCTTTGATGATTTCTTGGTCTTTCTTTCCTTTGTTGCGAATGAAGCGCGGATTGATGTGGATTCGCTCGTAATGCCGCTTCAAGCTGAACGAGCGCGGGAAGAGCATGTCGCAAACGTCGCACCTGAAATGGACCGGGACAGCATGACTGTTGTTGGTAAATTGCAGTAGCGATTCGAAGTTCGTCCCAAAGCAATCATAAAGTACACCTGTCGATGTTCGAGTCTTGAACAAAGTTTCTAATACGAGTGGATTCACTATCGAGAATCACAAAACTTTGGCTTGATTACAAGCGTTGTGGGAAAAAATGCATGAAAACCGCAGTTGGCGTGGTATGCGATGCGTATGTTCATAAAAATACACTGCTATCAAGCCGGGTGAGGTCGAATCTTGCGAGACGACCGTAGAAGTCAAATATCAGTGGGCATCAGCGTGCTTTACCTAATACCCAATATAAAGCCGCGCGAAACACATGTCAGGCAGTAGGTAAGAAATTTCGAGGCCTGTTAGGGACAAGAAAGGAATAGAGAAAATGTAATATGAAGAATAATCTTGCTGAGAAAATTCAAGTAAGTTTAATGCAGCGGCTGGTATAAGGCTGCGATTACACAATAGCCAGTACAAACTCTTCATCGAGCACTTTTATACACAGCATTGCTATTCTTACCTGTAGGAAGTCATGCCACCCGACTTGCTTCGGACCGTGTGTTCAGAACATACCTGCAAGACAAGAATCCCTAACACGTATCCAGGATCGACCAAATAAAGAACTCCCCAAGGCTAGACGCAAGACTCACGAGAGGTCAATTCTGCCACAGAATGTAAATCAGATCCAGCACGAGTTGCGACTGAAACGTTAAGTCAGCAAATTATCTTCTCAACATCTTATATTTTCCATAACAAACTTTGTGCAAAATGGGACTTATTCTACGTTTTTTCGTGCGTAAAGAAAAAAATAAAATTACAGTGTAAATAGAACCGATCACCAGCCCCCAAATCAATCGAAATCGAAGGGAAACGGAATTGCACCAAAAAGCATAATGGGTAACTTTGACTCTACCACAGCAATAAGTTCGTGTTGTTATTCAAAAGTTGGTGGAAATCTACTAACATATGAAATGATTGCTTTACAGTAGATCACATTTTTCCTACAATTGCATGACTTCGCATGAGCAGAGCTCGTTGCAGGGTTTTGTTGTAAACTCCGCGTTCAGCGCAAGGAAGTGGAACCAGCACTTTTTTAGCGTTTCAAGATTTTTTCCATTTTGCATTAAAAACAGCAGCAAGTAGTAGCTTATTTTTTTTTTCAGTTCAGGACCAAAAAAGTGTTGTGGGACTTTACATTAAATTAAGATATAACAAGGTAGTGAAGACTTTCAGTAACTTGTTTAATTCGCATAAGCTTCACGGGAACTTACTCTAATAAATTTGCATATTTTGAGGCACTCTAGCATTGTGATGTCACGAGCGACTCTTTCCGAATAAAGTGCTACGTTGTATATGACACCCTTGGAACATAACGTGTTTCATTATTAAAGACAATCTCTTTCTTTACAAATTGTTTATCAGTTGCGCATAAATACTGTTCTATAAGTGATTTACGATGTGTATGGCTTTACCCGCTTTCGTATTTTTGGTTTCGCAAGGGTGCGCAAACTGGGGCCGGCCTGCGGCCCTTTACGGGGTTCTGTGCCACCCGCAGAACCCTGCAGCAAATTGGAAAGAAAACGAAATATTCCTTAGCTTTTTTTAATCATGCTGTCTAAATGTTGTATTATCTTAAGAGTGCACAGCACATGTTTAAAAGATGCGGTCCTCTAACGTATTATGGCTCAACTGGTGTGGTCCACTCTCTTGAAAAGTTCGCCTAACATTGGCTTATTACCCAGCAAAGCTATCGAAATCATGAACTGTATGGTTAGTGCTTTTCTTGTCAAAATTTTTTTCTTTGGGTGTAGGTTGTAGAGTTACTGATTTCACATTTATTTTCACATTTTCTCAGAAAGATTTGCTGCGAAGTCACCCAGAAACGACGTGTGTTAACACGTTTGACCTTCATTTTAATGCTAAGTTCGATGTGACTCGCTTTGTCTGCATGAACTCTGCCCACTCGCGAAAGTACGAATAATAAAAACCACGTTGTTTCGAAGTCAGAGCGGCGGCTTTAAAGACCGAGCATCACTCATTGTCTTATAAACAATTTGGAGATGCGAAAAATGAAGTCTGCTTTTTCAATCAAACAACAAATGAACTTCATACCTTGAACTTGAAGTTGCCTTCTTTATCAAATGTTACGGCTCTGCCTACAAACGAAAAGTAGTGCACTTTGTCATTTTTCAAAGATGTGAAAAAGACACGAAATCAAGTTAACGTTCGAAATTCAGTTGACGCTTCAGTATTTCTCACCCGCAGTCTCAGTGCAGAAAACAGGTTCTGTGCGGATGCTTGAATCAGCATCAGGGGGTGCTGGTGTTTCGGCAGAGTCGCTCTCAACAGTTTGCTTAGGTTTGAGCCGGAGAGACTTTCGGTGACATGCCTGCAAGTTGTTGGATCAGATACCAACGTTAGACAAACGAAAGTTCAGGCAGCCTCTCCTGACCGCTGTGAACAACCTCTACGCAAAACGACTGGTTACAGAACAAGCATACTAATTTGCAATGCAGCGAGCTAATTTCTATCTTAAACACACATTTAAGTAAAAAAAAAACACGTATAGCACTGTTAAGATGCTTTTGCTCTAACAATTCAGGGCGGTAGGCAGTAGTTTATTTTCGCTATACATCACATGTTCAACCCGTATCACCTATAACAATACTCATAGGAAATTACAGTGCAGCAAGGTATGTTCCCATGCCCAGATAATTACTGCCGCTTGTGAGTTATGACAATAGCGGCAGATATGCAAGCATATTTTTGCTGCGTGAAGCGTTATTTTTTTCTATTACGAAATAAAATCCACTTAGGGCTAACTCCTTTATTTGTGACTAGTTAGAATCAAGAACGTGCACTCTATGTCCGGGTCTTGGAGAGGTTATTTGGGTTTGTTGATTGTTCAAACACTATTTGAAAGAACCAGCGGCCAGTCACACGGCTGTGTAGCAACTTGGAAAGACATCGCTACTTCGGGGGTAGAGGAGCGGTAAAGAAAGAGCACCTCAACCTTCTACACGACACTGCTGGTTCCAACGCACAAAGGCCTTGCCGGTATTTGTTCAAGTTCTTACCTCTGGCGATGCCGTCCGGATAAGACTTGATTGCTTCACAGGAATGTCGAACATGCAGTCCTGGTAACGGGACGGCTTGCGTTTCAATCTTGCTGTTTTGATTTTGACAACTGTAGGTTCATGGACAGAGTCGTCCACAGGAGGTTGGGGAGGTACTGCTTCACTTTCTGCAAGTTATGTTACTAACAGTTAAAGGCCGCTGGTCTGACGTTATCCAGGTACAAGACACTGCTTTCGCATAATGCCGTTAACTTAGAAAAACATTGCGTTATTAAAGAAACAGGTAGATATAAACTATTAAACCTTGTGCAAATTTAGGCCTATAGGAGAATAACAGCGATGGTGAATGCAGGTCCTTCACGCTTAGTTGAAACTTTCAACACTGTCCCTACTTACTACCTAATTTAGTGGAACTATTAGGGAAAACTTTGACTCCGTGAAAATCAAGTAGTTCGATAAACCAACTCATCATACAACTTCGGCAAGAAGAACATTATGGGCGTTGTGATCGTTCATGGTTGAAGTAAAATCTTTCACAATTAAGGAACAAAAACATCTACCCACCTTGAAAGAATAGACTAGCGTGTAGTTAAAAAATTGTGCGCGTAAACAAAGCCCATCCACACTGACGGTTCCTTATAGGTCGTCTTATTTACATTCAAACATGAAACACAGCTAAACCTTACAAGCTTAACAGTTCGCTCTAAGGTTTACGACGCACATTGACACCCAAAGTGAAATCGCTTTGCCAGTTAGCTTCACAACTGGCTGCAATATGGCTAGTTTAAATACCACAACATAACATCTGACCAGAAGGCCTACGGTGACATCACATCCTGTTTTGAAGCTTTGCGTCTTAAAANATCTAACAATGCACGCAGCACCACAAAAAGGAAAAGTTAAAGTAGAACAATTGAAGTTCACACAAACACTTCAATTTTTCAAAAATGTGAATGAGCGTGCTGCGGGTTTAAACGCTTTTATCCACTTAAAGCGTTGGGATGTTTCAAGAATCCAGTGGGTTCATCGAAAGAACGGAGGCACCTTCTTCAGAAACCATGCTACGTGTCACGTATGGGGGTCACGGCAGTGAAACGTATATTAATCCTGTTTGTATGTAAAATGTACAGCCGAAGAACAAACGTGGAGTTCTCACATATCGCAAAAAAACAACCGGTAAAAGTTTACGTAAACGATTTTCAACTTGTACCGTTTTCAACAAAAAATATAAGCTCAGTAATGGAAAGGTGAAGCTCGATGGTTGAAAAATTAACTACTAGTTCGAAAGACGATGCAAACGAAAAAGATACGCGGCTATGTTATAAAGGTTAGAAGTTTGTATCGATGACACTGATCTTGCAGGGCGGTTTAGCACACAACTCTAAACTCGGGAAGTTTTATCAAAGGTATTTTTCTTGCCAATTTTGAGCTTCAGAAAACTTTTCTTTCAAACGACTTCACTCATTAAAAATATGATACAGATTTCGCTGTAGCGACTGGCACAAATTTGGTAGTAGACCAGCATTTTCTACATGGGACCTGTACGTATGTTACACACCATTAAAATTTTTGATTTTGTTCAGAAGCAACAAGTACTTCGTCAGTCTTCTTTAAAAAGAGGCTAAAACGTTGTCCAAGACCAGCTACATTTTTTCGTAATAATAATAGGGTTTCCACATGTTCAGGCACACAGGCCTGTGAGATTTTGGTGAAAGCTACATAACTTTCCCGGTCAAATAATTACATGGATATAGTTCTGCATCCAACAGGCGCACAATCGCATCAGTTCGTTCAAGGTTTAAAATATACTTAAATTTGCAAGTTTTATTGTTCGTACAGCTGACGACAAGTCGAAACTGGTCTGAAACTACGAAAACATCTGACATCCAGATGACCTCAATTTAAGAAACCAGCTCCACAGTGCAAAAAGTAGAATTTGTTTATGGTGGCAAAGCAATTTTGCTTTAAATGCGCTTCTAAAACGCACCTGCAAGAAATGCAGTACACCTTCTTTTCTGAGTTTAATTAAAATAACCAGAGCATCTTTTACACTTTTTGCTGCCAGTCTAAAAGCAACAGATAACTTTCATATTTAAAAGAGCTTTTCCGAAAAATTGCTTCCTTGTGCTTGATTTGTTTGCCGAGGCTATAATGGGCATGATGTAGACATTAACTGAAAAGAAACCATGCGTTTTTCAAAACAACGTCAATTATTTTCTCGGTGGCTTGGATTGCCGCATGTACTGAAGGAGTAGCATTTTTTGCGATAAAGAGAAGAAAGAGCGTCGTTCGATGCCGCTTCCAACAAACATTCTGAAAGGAGCAGTTTCCATCCGAATATCTCATTCGCTTGCAGCGTTTCACCGTAACGTTCACCAGTAACAGCTTTATAACGTGATTGGCTGAGTCAGCATCACAAACAACTAATGCGATTGCGGCCGTCAGGCATGCTGTATTTCTTTGTGTTACGTTTCTTTTGTTCTGAGGTAATTTTCGACGCTTTGCACCAAAGACTGTCCGAAGTCGCTCTGCAGAACAAACGCGAGTCGTTTTTGAGGCCTAAGACAGTCGGTGACAACTGTCGATGTAACGCTTTCAGCTTAAGAGTTCGGTGCGCGATGAAATCAACACCCATCGTTTCATGTCTGCTCTGAACCAGGCCTAAACAACGACGCTTGCGCAAGTCACCCTTGGCGATGCAAGGCGCTGAAACGACTTCGGTCTGCTGTTACAACTATTTTCATGATTATTGCACGTGTTACGCCTGGAGGCAGCTACACTTCCCGTCATCCAGCAGCACCAAGCGTTCTGCGCAAATGGGACAAAGCGTTTGTAGGAGTAAAGCACAGCATGGACTCACTGTATAGTTACTGGGTCATGCGTCAGGCGAGGGATCCAGTTTTGCCCAAACGTTTTGTTTTCGTAAGCTGCATTGCGGCCGTCCGCCGAAATAGCAAAAATTGACTCATTAAATATTTTTTTGCCCAAACGCAAAAACGTGAGTGAAACGTTTTAAGTCCCGTGACACGTACAGCACATGTTATTGAGTCAACCAATTTTAGTCAACAAAAAGGAGAGGGTTTGCTCTTTGTTTTCAACAATCGACGACGCATTCATGATGACAGCACATGTGTGGTTCTGCAGTACGAAACGCATTCCACAGTTTCAACTATGCGTTCTCTTTACCAATAACCTGCAAAGACTCTGAGATCTCAGCAAGAATCACTAGCACATTTCCAAATGCGCAACGCTTCAGTGGCAATTCCAGACCAGGCGTTTGGGGAAGTCAAAAAGGCTTTCACTTGTTTAAACGCCCCAAGACTCCCAGGTTCTCTGTGACAATGGTTGGGTAATACGCAAAAGTGGTTACCTTTTGTAGGTCAAGAAAGTGGCTTTTTGTGTTGGTTGAACTGCGCAATCTTTCAGGGAATCGCCACAGTTGAAAAAGTGCCTTAAATCATTAAATGGCAAAACTTTTTACGCGGGTCCAAAAAGACCGGGTCTCATATTTCACGAGCTGCACAGCAATTACAAACACTTTTGGCGACAAACAATCTCTTATGTCTACAAAAACTGTTTAAGAGATATGCGACATATGCATCCTGCGCTCTGGTGTTTCACACTTTTTTGACTATCCGTAACGAGATAAAAATAAACATTGTCTGAAACGTATTTCCGACCTGCTTAGAAAGAGAACATCAGTTCTTACACTAGCAAGTGACAACTGAAGCCCAACATAAGAGACTAATAAACAGCTAAATGACGATCACGTTTCCAGACAAAGCGTGTGCAGTTACTGTACATGTACATGGAAAACATATTTATTGCTGAAGCGATATTGCAGGAACAAAAAAAAATGAATGAAAGGCACTTGCTATGAATTAGTCCCGTTTTAGGTAGCTCTGCTGTCTATCGTGCAAAACGATCTCATAATCGCGGCATAGTTTCGCATTTCGCCTTGAAGGCAGATTGCCTTAAATTACATTTAACGTCACTAATAAAGGTAGAATTTCAATCATGTGTTTTTCAATTAAGTCGGAATTTCAATCCAGTACCGTTGCACATGTTTGTACATTGGACTGCTGATGTGAAAAACACATCAATCCCACTATCACAGATTAAGAAAAAATGTACCCTGCTGAACACCATTTTCGCATGCCAAACCACTTTAAATACTGCCAAATTTCTGCAATTTGGCATTAAAAATGTCAGCCTGGCAACAGCCCTAATACTGGTTTTTGCTTCGAAGGTTTCTAAGATCTTGCATCAGTTATGTAAGTTTTTCATTTTGCATTCGTATTTTCACTATTGCTTTTCCTTTCAAGGCTGCTATCAGGCCTTAAAGAAATAAACTTGTAAGAAAAACAGGCCAGTTTTGCACAACCCAGTCGAGAACTGTTGGCGCAAGCGACTGCGTTTGTGATTACCTTGGTACGGCTGGGCAGTTTCCACCCGGGAAAGACATAACGGAACAGTAGTACAATACATAACGGAACAGTAGTAATTTGAAAAAACAGCTTTGTTGAACTATTCTATAACAGAGGCTACGTAAAAATCCAGCACGC